>Ga0154020_10002411_pt1 | contig 22805 bp, 13 predicted proteins | sample Klosneuvirus_201_FD_109709 | JGI IMG/M metagenome (GOLD analysis project Ga0154020, IMG submission 109709) | Active sludge microbial communities from wastewater, Klosterneuburg, Austria - Klosneuvirus_20160825_MG | ecosystem: Engineered > WWTP > Aerobic digester > Activated sludge | place...
AGGGGCAACGGGTCCGGCAGGTATTCAAGGTCCAACTGGACCAACTGGTCAATCTGTTATTGGTCCAACTGGTCCAGTAGGTCTAGGGGCAACGGGTCCGGCAGGTATTCAAGGTCCAACTGGTCCAGCAGGTGGAGGTGCTAGCTCTTTAGCTAGTCTCACGGATGTTAATCTTACGGGGTTAAATAACGGAGATATATTACAATATGATTCTACAACAATGAAATGGGTAAACAATCCAGGTCTTTGGAATAATATAAGTATAAGTCCCACTGCAACGCTCACAGGAAATTCTAATCCACCAGAATTTAAATTCTTAGCAAATGATGGATCGAGTTCACAAGGAGTATTTACATATGCATTCCAATCAAATATTGAACAAGAACTTTATTTCACGGTTAAAATTCCTTTCAGTTATAACGAAGGTACTGATATTTTCCCATATGTTCACTATTGTCCTTTAGATAATGGTTCTGGTAACATTACATGGGGTTTGGAATATACATGGACAAATCCAACAAATACAGTTGGTCCAACAACCATAATTTTAACTTCTGGATTAAGTATAACATCTAATACTCAAAATCAACATTATGTTAATGACATTAATCCGGGTGTTGGAATTATTGGCACATCAAAAACAATATTAAGTGTCTTAATGTGTAGGATTTTCAGACAGGCTGCTGGATCAGATCCAAATGCATATTTTGGAGATTTAGGATTAATGGAAATTGAGTTCCGTTATCAACAAAATGGAGATGGATCTACAACAAAAACAAGCAAGTAAGAGTGATAATAAAACAATTTTAATTTATAATTTATAATATACATATATATTATAAATGGCATATTCATATTCAATAGGTGTAAAAAATATAATTACTGGTACGCATATAACAAATTTAACAAATAGATTATCAAATAGTATAGAAGTATCTGCCACATTCAGTGGAATAATTAATTTTAATAACACTACTCATATAATTACTCCAATATATACAACACCAATAATAATAGCATATGAATTAGAATATTTACGTAATGTGATAGATATAATTGTTGATAACAACACAGCAATATCAATATATCCGATACCTCGAACAATAATAACAACAAATATACCTGGTGTATACAATGATAATTTGGCTGGATATATACCAGGTTGTATAGCGATTAATACAAGTACAAATAATACATATGTTTGTTATGATAATACTACTAATACTGCGATATGGCAAATATTAAGTGGTACTACTGGATCAACTGGCCCAACTGGTTCAACTGGACCAACTGGCTCTACGGGACCAGCTGGTCAATTAGGTCAGACTGGATCAACTGGATCAACCGGACCGGCAGGAGCAAACGGGTTAACTGGGCCAACTGGTTCTAATGGAAAAGATGGAACAAATGGACAAACAGGCCCCAATGGGTCAATTGGCCCAACTGGATCAAATGGACAAACGGGGCAGACAGGGCCAATTGGACAAACAGGCCCGACTGGTCCGATTGGTTTAGATGGACTACTAGGAAAAACAGGGATAACCGGACCATATGGACAAACAGGACCGCGTGGATTAACTGGATTAACAGGACCTACTGGATCAAATGGTTTTACTGGGCCAAATGGCGCACAAGGCAAACCTGGACCAACAGGAACAACTGGTTCAACAGGACCGCAAGGTATTATAGGGCCAACTGGATCAAGAGGGCCAACTGGATCAACTGGGCCAGTTGGAAAAGCTGGAACAACTGGACCAACGGGTATAGGACCAACTGGATTGAATAATCCTTTTTCTGGAATATGGGCATTATTAGTAGGAGGACAAAATAATGCTACCTCTGGAATGACGCCTGTAGTTGGAGGAGGAAATGCAAATGGAGCTACCGGAAATTCAGTAACAATTCTTGGAGGTTCTAATAATATTATTGCAACTTATAATGTTGCCGCAACAATAGGAGGAGGAGTATCAAATAGTATTTTAACAACAGCAGGATCATCAGGATTTTATGGAACTATAGTAGGAGGATTTGGAAATAAAATTACAGGAGGTAGTACTGGAGCAACAATAGGAGGTGGTGTATCTGGAACTGTCAGTGGATCATATTCCGCAATAGGTGGAGGGAATTTAAACGGTATAACTGGTATTTACAGTGCAATAGGTGGTGGTTTTAATAATACCATTGGAACATCAGTAATAGGAGCAACTGCCTCAATTATAGGCGGTGGAAATCAGAATAATATATTAGGTCAACATAGTGTGATAGGAGGAGGTAGTACTAATACGATTAGTTCTTTATATTCTATAATTAATGGTGGATATCGTAATAATATATCAGGTAATAATTCAACAATAATAGGAGGTAGTACTGGTATAATTACATCACAATATTCAGTAATTGGCGGAGGTTCTACGAATAGTATTATTAAAGATAATGGAGTAATAGGAGGAGGATCTAATAATTATATAGATGGAATAAATTCATCAATTGGCGGTGGATTTTCAAATGGTATTACTGGTACATCAAGTAATATAAACGGAGGATTTAGCAATACAATAAACTCTGCAAGTATTCCAGCTGCATCAACAATAAGCGGGGGTGGTCAGAATGCAATCATTAGTGGGCAATATAATATTATATCAGGAGGACAGTTGAATTTGATAAATAGTCAATATTCAATAATAGGAGGTGGATATTCAAATGAAATACAAAGTAATTATAGTACAATAGGTGGTGGTTATAATAATGGCATTACTGGAATATACGGTGTTATATGTGGTGGAACTGGAAATAGTATTAGAGGTACTAGTTCATATGCTACTATAGGAAGTGGTTCAAATAATACGATAGCTGGAAACACAAGTACATATTCGACCATAGGAGGTGGTGCAGATAATCTGATAACCAATTTAGGATCGTCTGGTGGAAATGTAGAAGGATCTGTTATAGGAGGTGGTTTAAACAATACTATAATGGGAAAAAGTTCAATAATAGGTGGTGGAACAGTTAATAAAAATGGAGGTTGGTATGGTTTTATAGGAGGAGGAACTGGAAATAATATATCGAGTGGAAATTATAATACAATAGGAGGAGGAATAAATAATGCTATTATTAGTGGCGACGCGTCATTTATAGGAGGAGGAAGAAATAATAGTGTAATCAGTGGCGCATCAGGATATAATGTTATATGTGGTGGATCAGGTAATACTGGAACTGGTATATATACATTTATAGGTGGCGGAGTATCTAATAGTGTTAGTAATAACGGAAGTGTAAATAGTGGAGGTTTAAATAATGTTGTTACAGGGTATCGGGCTGTTATAGGTGGCGGACAGAATAATATTGCAAGCGGACAATATTCATCAATACCAGGAGGTACACTAAATAATGTTGGCGCTGACTATTCTATAATATGCGGAGGAACCAGCAATACAATATATGGTCCAACTGCATCATATAGTGGAACTTTAGGAGGATTTTGGTTAAAATTAGTAAATCCATATTCTTCAGCAGTAGGACAATATAATGATCCTGGATTTAGTGGTACAACTGGTTCGGGTGTATATAGACAATTTATGGTTGGGCGTGGAAGTGCTGAATCAACTAGATCAAATTTATTTTCAGTATGGACAAATGGAGACATTAAAGCGACATCATTTAGTTCAGGGGGTGCAGATTTTGCAGAATATTTCGAATCATCAAATGGAGAGAAGATACCGATTGGTACTAGTGTTATTTTTGATAATAATACACGAAAGATAAGAAGAGCAACAGGAAATGATATTCCATTTGGTGTAGTTAGTGATACAGCAGGATATATAGGTAATTCTTATTCAGAAGAATGGTATAATAAATATGAAAGAAATAGTGATGGAAGTTATATATATGAAACATATGATGAGCTAGTTGAAATTCCAATTAAACACGAAGAACAAATAATTATCACAAAATACCAAACTGATTATTCAGTTGAACCACCAATACTAAATAAAATAGAAGAGATGGCGACAATATATAAAGACGAAATGATTGAAATATCTTTATTAGATGAGAATGATAATGAAATTGGAAAGCGTCAAATACCTGCGACAAAAACAGCGATACAAGAAAAACAGAGAAAGAAAATATCCGCATCATATGATATGACACAAATTTATATTCCGCGGTCAGAAAGAAAGGAATGGCATATAATAGGGTTATTAGGTACGGTTAAAATATTAAAAGGACAAATAGTTAATCCGAGATGGTATCTTGTTAAAAACGATACAGAATATGATTTATGGTTAATAAAATAATATTAATTTAATAAATTTCTAATATATGTGTATATTATAAATGTCATATTTATATTCAATAGGTGTAAAAAACATTATTACAGGAACACATATAACTACATTAACAAATAGATTATCAAATAGCATAGAAATAAATGCAATATTTAGTGGTATAATTAATTTTAATAATACAAGTCATACAATTACTCCTTCATATAATACACCAATAATAAATGTTAGTGAATTAGAATATCTTCGAAACATTATAGATATTATAGTAGATAATAACACTGCAAATTCGATATATCCAGTTCCAAGAACGATTATAACAACAAATATTCCTGGTATATACAATGATAATTTGGCTGGTTATATACCAGGTTGTATAGCGATTAATACAAGTACAAATAATACATATGTATGTTATGATACAACAACAGGATCAGCAATATGGAATATATTAAATAATAACGGTGGTTTATCTGGACAAGTTGGACCAACTGGAGTAACTGGACCGATAGGACAAACAGGTTATACAGGATCAGATGGATTAATTGGACAGACCGGACAGACTGGTAGTTCAGGCAAGAATGGAGAAACTGGACCAACTGGGCAAAATGGAGATACAGGACCAACAGGTCCAAATGGAATGATAGGTGTAACTGGACCAACTGGTTCTGATGGATTATTTGGATTCATTGGAATAAATGGAAATATTGGTCAAATAGGACAACAAGGTTCAACTGGATCAACTGGACCAACCGGAAATAGTGGACCAACCGGTAATACTGGACAAAATGGTCCAACTGGGCAAACTGGACCAAGAGGAATAACAGGATCAACAGGTACGACAGGAACAACAGGAACAACAGGACCAAATGGTTCAAATGGATCACAAGGACAAATCGGGTTGACAGGTCCAAATGGTGCTACAGGAAATACAGGTGCAACTGGTCAAACCGGAACAACAGGACCATATGGGTTGGGACCTACTGGATTTAATAATTATTTAGCTGGAATATGGCCGACATTATATGGTGGTCAATCGAATGCTGCATCAGGAACAACGCCTGTAGTAGGCGGTGGTACTAATAACGGTGCCACCGGTGATTATGTAACAATCGGAGGTGGTTTATCAAATATAATAGGCTCTTATAATATAGGCGGTACAATTTGTGGAGGTAGTCAAAATACAATGTCAAACGGTGCGACAGGATATTATGGAACAATAGGAGGTGGAATTGGAAATCTAATTAATAATGGAAGTACTGGATCGACAATAGGGGGAGGTACAACTGGAACAATTGATGGTGCATATTCTAGAATAGGTGGTGGGATAAATAATACTATTACTGGAATATATAATACAATAAATGGTGGAGTAAACAACAATATTAATTCAACCGCATCAATGATTGGAGGAGGAACCGGAAATGCTATAACAGGACAAAATAATATTATAGGTGGAGGTATTAAAAACACAGTTACTTCACAATATTCTATAATAGGAGGCGGTTTAGGAAATAATACAGCAAATAATTTTGCCACAATAGGCGGTGGGTCAAGCGGAACTATAACATTCAATTCGTTATATGGTACAATAAGCGGAGGATATAATAATACAATATCTCAGAATTATGGTACTATTTCGGGAGGAACTGGAAATAATATAAATGCACAATATGGAACTATTAGTGGTGGCGCAGGTAATGCCATATCATTATCAAGTATATATAGTACTATTAGTGGTGGTTTATCCAATCAAATTTTAAATGGTCCGACAGGGGCAACTATAAGCGGTGGATTAAACAATACAATTAATGGTGGTAAATATAGTTGTATTTCTGGAGGGGCATCTGGAACATTGTCGACAAATATAGATTTTCCATTATCACCAGATTATGCAGTATTAAAGGGTGGTAATTTAAATAGTGTCAAAGGACCATATTCAATAATTGGAGGGGGAAATAGTAATAGTTTAACTGGTCAAAGTAGTGTTATTATAGGTGGTACAGGAAATAATATATCAGGCGCGTTTCCAGATTATGCTTTAATAGGTGGTGGCGCAGGTAATAAAATTGTAGGCGGACTAACAAGTAATGCAACAAATGTAACAATAGGAGGGGGTATAAATAATCAAATTATGACAAGTATATCTCCAAACAACATGTATTATTCAGTTATCGGAGGTGGACAAAATAATGTGATAAATGGGTACGGATCATTTATTGGCGGTGGAGTAAATCATTATATATATTGTGCAAATGGTACAATTTTAGGAGGGACTGGTAATTTTTTGAATGGCGGTAGTAATTATTCAACAATAGGTGGCGGTTTTAATAATGGTACAAGTGGAGGATCATTAAATTCTTTTATTGGCGGTGGGTATAATAATTTGATTACAACAAATGCATTTTCTGCGACAATTATAGGTGGACGCAATAATACATCAAGCGGTACTGGATTTATAGGAGGAGGGTCGGTTAACAATATTACATCTAATTTTGGAGGGGTTATAGGTGGTGGAAATAATAATAGTATTACATCAAGTTATTGCAGTATAGGTGGTGGAAATAATAATACAATTACAAATATAAATAGTGCAATATCTGGTGGTTATAATGGCATTATAAATGCACAATATGGATTTATTGGAGGAGGAATGGATGGAAATATTACATCACTTTCTAACTTTTCAGGTATATTAGGAGGATATGGACTTAAACTGGTTAATAGTTCAACTGCTGCGGTTGGAACGTATAATGATCCGGGAACAACTGGTGTTAGTCCATTTAGAGTATTTATGGTAGGTAATGGTATTAATGACGGAAGCAGATCAAATCTATTTTCAGTTTGGACAAATGGAAATGCAAGAGCTGCAACTGCGTTTGTTATGGGTGGTGCAGATTTTGCAGAATATTTTGAATCATACAATGGAGAAGAGATTATGGCTGGAACACCGGTAACATTCAATAATAATACAAGAAAAATAAGAGGGGCTACTGAAGATGATATACCATTCGGAGTAGTAAGTAAAACAGCATGTAGTATAGGAAATTCAGCAGAAGAAGAATGGAATGGGAAATATGAAAAAAATATAGATGGAAGTTTTATGTATGAAATATATGATGAACTAATATACATGCCGGTACAAACTGAATTAGAAGTATCTATTATACGACATGAAAATGATTATTCAGTTGATCCGCCAATAGTAAAACAAATAGAAGAAATTAAGAAAATGTATAAAGAAGAAACAATGGATGTTAACGTATATGATTCAAATAATAACATCATTGCTATACAACAAATACCAAAAATGACACAGATAACAGTACAAAAATATCGTAAAGTTCAATCTGCATCATATGATCCAACGCAAATATACATTCCACGATCAGAAAGAAAAGAATGGCATGTTATTGGGTTATTAGGTGTTGTTAAAATACTTAAAAATCAAAAAACGAGTCCAAGATGGATAAAAATTAGTGAAGAAATAGAATACGATCTATGGTTAATAAAATAAAATTTATAGAGAAATTTATAATATATGATTATATTATAAATGTCATATTCATATTCGTTTGGTGTGAAAAATACTATTACAGGTACGCATATAATTAATTTGACAAATAGATTATCAAATAGCATAGAAATAACTTCTAATTTTAGTGGTATAATTAATTTCAACAACACAACACATAAAATTACTCCAGTATATAATACGCCAATAATAATTAATACAGAATTAGAGTATTTACGAAATATAATAGATATAATTGTTGATAATAACACAGCAATATCAATATATCCAGTTCCAAGAACAATAACAACAACAAATATACCTGGTATATATAATGATGATTTATCTGGATATATACCAGGATGTATGGCAATAAACACTAATACATATGATACATATATATGTTACAATAATACAACAAATTCAGCTACATGGTATAAAAATAACGGTTCAACAGGTCCGGACGGGACAACCGGGCCAACTGGATCAATAGGTAAACAAGGAATAACAGGACCAACTGGGTCAAATGGTGTCACTGGCCCCACTGGATCTACAGGAATGACTGGATCAACAGGACAAACAGGGCCATCGGGATTATCTGGATTAACCGGACCAACTGGAAAACAAGGAAATTTAGGTAATACTGGTCAAACAGGCGCATCAGGCCCAACAGGGCCAACAGGGCCAACAGGGCCAACTGGTCCAACTGGCTCTACGGGTCCAACAGGCCAAACAGGGCCAACAGGCCAAACAGGGCCAACTGGTCAAATTGGAACAACTGGTCCAACAGGAACAACGGGAATACGAGGACCAACCGGGTCAACTGGCGCGATAGGAGTCGCTGGGCCAAATGGAAGACAAGGGCCAACAGGTATTACAGGTTCGACTGGTACAACAGGTCCAACTGGACAAACTGGTTCAACTGGACAAATTGGTTCATCTGGTGTAACTGGACCAGAATTGATACTTGGATTAAATTGTACATGGAGAACTGGAACATGGAATACTGAACCAGGAGGAATTAATAATAATGATACCGGAGTAATAACAGCAGTTATTAAAGGAGGAACAGGAAATAATGTTACAAATAATTACGGAACGATTACAGGTGGTATTAATAATTCAGTTAGTGGTATAGGATCAACAATTAATGGAGGTATGTCAAATAATTCATCATCAATTTATTCTACAATATCAGGCGGATTACAAAATATAACTAGTGGAAATTATGCAACAGTAAGTGGTGGTATATCTAATTCTGGTCTAGGAACGGCATCGATAATAACAGGTGGAACAAGTAATAATGCATCAATATATGCAAGTAGTATAGGTGGTATAAATAATTCAACAAACGGCACCGCTCAGACGGTTTTGGGTGGTCAAAATAATAGTATATCAAATATTGATTACAGTGTAATATATGGTGGATTAAATAATTCACTTACAGGTATATTAGCAAATTCTGTAGGACCGTATACAATTGGTGGCGGATTAAACAATACTATCCCAAGTGTTTTTACAAATTCAAATGGTGCAAATACGATATCCGGAGGAACAAATAATACAATGACTGTATATGTAGGTCAATTATTTAATACATATAATACAATATCTGGTGGTAATAATAATAAAACAGGTTCAAGTTCATCTGGTACAATAAGTGGTGGAACAGGAAATTCAGTATTTTACACTGGAGGAACAATAAGCGGTGGATCAAGTAATACTGTAGGTGTTAGTGGTGGTTCTGTTGTATATTCAACTATTAGCGGAGGTACACAAAATTTAATTAACGGAAATTATTCAACAATTAGTGGTGGATATGGTAATACTGGTATAAACAGTTTATTTAATACAAACAATTATAGTACAATAAGTGGTGGTTATAGTAATCATGTTCAAATAACAAATACAAATCCAGTTCATTATTTTGTAATTGGCGGTGGTGATAGAAATGTTGTTACAACTAATGCATCTGGTGCTGATTATCATACAATTCTAGGAGGAACACAAAATTTGACTACATATATAGCACCAACAATAGGTGGAGGATCAAATAACACAAGTGGATCATATGGAACAATTATAGGTGGATTATCAAATAATACAAATTTTAGTGATTTTAATAGTAATAATAGTTCAAATGCAACTGTTTTTGGCGGATATGGTAATACAAGTCATATCAAATCAATAATATTAGGAGGAACAGGTAATAATGCATTGGGTCCATATAGTACAGTATTGGGAGGAACAATAAATAGAACACAATATAGTGGTGTATCGACAATTGCAACTAATTCATTAATAGGTGGTGGAATTAATAATAATATATATGTTAATGATTGTGTAATTATAGGCGGTGCAAGTGGTATTGCTGGAGATAATAACGGCAATTCATCAATAATAGGTGGAGGTATTAATAATAAATCACGAGTCACACGGGCAACACTTGCTGGAGGAAATACAAATTATGTAAATGTACCGGATTCATTCATAGGAGGCGGATTTAATAATAAGATAGATGGAGTTGCAAGTGCTGCAAATAGTGTAATATATGGCGGTATTAATAATTACAGCGGTGGATGTGAATATTCTACAATTTTAGGAGGAGAACAAAATTATCTTATAGGTGGTATATTTTTTGTGAATGCACAAGACGGTACAATTAGTGGAGGATATGGAAATACTGGTGCAGGATTACAATGTGCTATATGTGGAGGAGCAAGCGGTACAATAGGTACCGGTGCTTCTGGATCTGCTATTTTAGGCGGTCTTGGATTATCTTTAACAGCATATGGTTCATCAGCAGTAGGAAAATATAATTCTCCAGGTGTATCAGGAACATCTAATCGTATTTTTATGGTTGGAAATGGTACATCTAATGTATCACGGTCAAACGCGTTTACAGTTTATAGAAGTGGTAATTGTCATTATGCCGGCGCTATGTTTACATCAGGTGCCGATTTTGGTGAATATTATGAATCAATTGATAGCAACCCAATACCAGCTGGTACAGTTGTGACAATTGATTCAACAACAAGCAAGATACTACCTGCATTAGATGATAGTAATGCAATAGGAGTAGTAAGCAAAACAGCATCGTGTATTGGTAATGATGGAGAAGGACCAATAGAATTATATGAAAAAAATCCAGACGGCACATATGTATATGAAACATATCAAGAAACAATACAAATTCCAGAAACAACGGATGAAGAAATTATAACCACACGAGAAGTATTGGATGATTCAGTTGTTCCACCTGTTATGAGACTTGTAACAGAAACTCAAATAATTCAAAATTCTATCATGGTTGATGCAACAATTTTTGATCAAGATGGAAATGAAATAGGGACAAAACAAATACCAAAAATGATACAGCAAACTATAGATAAAACACGTTTAAAACAATTAACAAATACTACACCATTTGTTCCAAAATCTGAACTACCAGGATGGCATATTATTGGATTATTAGGTGTTGTGAAAATTCTCAAAGGACAGCCAGTTAATTCTGATTGGATATTTATACAAGAAGATAATGATTCTTATGATTTGTGGCTTATTAGATAAAAAAAATTAATGTATTTATAATATATTCTATATATTATAATCATATGAGTAGTAAACGATCTTCAAAATATCTACATATTAAAAAAAAAATAAGAAAGTACGATCAAATAAAACATCAGGAGTCTGAATCTATTCTAAGTGATGTATCGTGTATAGATACATATTCAAGTGATGAAGAATGTTGTATAATAGGACCAACTGGACCAAGAGGATTAATAGGACGTATAGGTCCAATTGGTCCAACTGGTCCAACTGGTATACAAGGTCCAACTGGACCTACTGGTTTTATGGGCCCAGCCGGCCCAATTGGACCTATTGGATCTACTGGTAAGGTAGGACAAACTGGTTCGATTGGGCCAACTGGAGACACAGGTTCAATTGGTCGGGATGGGCCAACTGGCCCGTTAGGACCCTTAGGTGGCATCGGTCCAACAGGTACAACTGGTCCAATAGGTATACAAGGCCCAACTGGGCAAATAGGACCATATGGACCAACTGGGCCAACTGGAATAATAGGTCAAATAGGATCATCTGGTCCAACTGGTCAAACGGGGCCTACTGGCCAAATTGGGCCTACTGGCCCAACAGGTCAAAATGGTTCAACAGGTTCAACTGGTCAAAATGGTCCAACAGGTTCAACTGGTCAAATTGGTCCAACCGGCCCGATTGGTTCAACTGGTTCAACTGGTCAAAATGGTTCAACTGGTTCAACTGGTTCAACTGGTTCAACTGGTTCAACTGGTTCAACTGGTTCAACTGGTTCAACCGGCCCGATTGGTTCAACTGGTTCAACTGGTTCAACTGGTTCAACTGGTTCAACCGGCCCGACAGGTCCAATTGGTGAAACCGGATCAACCGGCTCAACTGGTCCAACCGGTTCAACTGGTTCAACTGGTACAACCGGTCCAACCGGTTCAACTGGTCCAACTGGTTCAACTGGTCCAACTGGCTCAATCGGCTCAACTGGTCCAACCGGTTCAATCGGTCCAACTGGTGAAACTGGATCAACTGGCTCAACTGGATCAACTGGCTCAACTGGTCCAACTGGCTCAACTGGTCCAACTGGCTCAACTGGTCCAATTGGTTCAACTGGTCCAATCGGTTCAACTGGTCCAACTGGCTCAACTGGGTCAACTGGTCCTACAGGTCAAACTGGTTCAACTGGACCAACTGGCGAAACAGGTTCAACTGGTCCAACTGGACCAACCGGGCCAACTGGTCCAACTGGCGAAACAGGTCCAACAGGTTCAACTGGCGAAACAGGTCCAACCGGCTCGACTGGTCCAACTGGCTCAACTGGGTCAACTGGTCCTACAGGTCAAACTGGTTCAACTGGACCAACTGGCGAAACAGGTCCAACTGGCGAAACAGGTCCAACTGGTCCTACTGGCGAAACAGGTCCAACCGGACCAATTGGTTCAACAGGTCCAATTGGTTCAACAGGTCCAACGGGTCCAACAGGTCCTATTGGCGAAACAGGTCCAACTGGCCCAACTGGTTCAACAGGTCCAACAGGTCCTATTGGCGAAACAGGTCCAACAGGTGAAACAGGTGCTACTGGTGCTGGTTTAAATCCATTAAGTCCAATGCTGGTCGTTGGAACAACTGGTCCAGATAATCTTGTTCCAGGAAGTTTATTACGCTTGGTCATAGGACCTTCTGGTTCAACCGCAACATCAGCAGTCCGTCATATTAGAGATCAAGGAATAACGGATTGGGTATACACAACTGTTGGAACTGATACTGATTATGGTGCTGCAATTTCAACTGATGTAGATGGTAGTAGTATGTATATTGGTGGAACATTTTATAATAATATAACATTAGGAAACACTGGATTTACAGGTCCTAGTGGTATAGAAGTATCTTATGTTGCAAAAATAGATACTAATAAAAATGTGCAATGGGGAAATCAGATTGTTACAGTTAATGGTAGTAATAACTTACAAGGTATAATTGCAACAACAAATAAGACATTTATTACAGGTAATTTCCAAGATGATGCATATTTTCCGGCAGGCCCAACTGGTGTATTTTTAAATACATTCCCTTATAAATCAGGCTATTACGCAATTTATGTTGCACAATTCGACAATTCAGATGGTTATTTTGATTGGGCAATTGATGCACAACCAGGCGCATTTCTTGATGGAAACTATGGATTATCATATTGTATAACATATGATACATGGAATGAAAATTGTTATATTGCGGGTGAATTCTTCGGTTCAATAACATTTGGTTCTACTATATTAACATCAACTGGAGCAGATGCCGATGCCTTTATTGCTAAAGTTGATCCATCAACCCAAACATTTGTATGGGCAATACAAACATTAGGTGATTCATATGTAGCGTGTTATGGTATTACATGTGATAGTCGAAATAGTGTTTATGTAACTGGATATTTTGACGGCACTGTATTATTTGGATCTACAACTATAACATCAGTAAATGGTTCTTTATTCGTATCAAAAATTGACCAAGATGGAAATTGGCTTTGGACAAGAACGAGTATTAATCCGGTAGGTTTTGCGAATGGTAGTGATATTATTTCAGATACTGAATCAAATTTATATGTTAATGGTTACATATTTGGTTCCACAACATTTGGAACACATCAAATTACCCTAATAGGATGTGTTCCACAACATTTGGAACACATCAAATTACCCTAATAGGAACAAGTGATATGATTATTGCAAAATTAGATACTGATGGTAATTGGTTATGGGTTGAGCAAGTTGGATATAGTGGTGCAAATGTAAATGGTAATGCAATTACCATAGATACAAAGAATGATATATATATATCAGGAACATCAAATAATTCGTTATCGTTGACGTTTGGTAGAAACACAATTACAAGTAGTAATGGAAATTATTTAATGTTTATTGGAAAATTAAGTTATCAAGGCGAATGGATTTTTGGTAGATTAGCAAGTGCGAATAATTTTATCAGCACAAGTGCAATCGACGTTAATTCTCAAGGAGATATATATACAATAGGAAATACTGTACATCCAACTTATTTTAATACAGATGTTGACCCAGCATACGCGATTACACTAAATCAAGCACCAAATGATAATACTACATCACATACATTTGTATCAAAAATGACAGATGATGAATTAATGAATGTCGTAGGTATTTCAAAAGTAAATGCAGTACCAGGTGACTATATCACTCCTGAATTTGGCGGTGTATTTATATCTAGTAATGTCTTTACTAATAATATATCGTCTTATGATTATATTATAAGCAATGATGGTATATTATTACAAAATTCAAGATATGCAAAGGTTTATTATCCAGAAATGAAATACTATGCTACAGCCGTAACACCAATCCAAATGTTATTAAGTAATTCTCCATCAACGTTTGGGGATCCAAATAATCCAGGTAATCGGTTAAATAATGTATATACCGACACATTACAAATTGGTAGACTTTCTTTACAAACTAATCCATCAATATTAAACATTACAGGACCGTCAAATGACACGACAACTGGTCCTCATATCTCGACATATTCAATAGATGATTCATATCCATTAACACAACAATTGGATTTTACACATGATAATATTAGTTATAATTTTGATTCATATTATGATGGTACATGGAATACTTCATATACCGGATCATGCTATCAAATATATAAAATCGGTAATTTATTTTCTATAAATGGTGCAACTGGTACACAAGGCACCGCAATATCATGGTCTAATTTAGAATCATTTGATTCAACAGGAGTTACACAATTACAATATGGTATTAACAACGGTAACAGCAATCTCAATTATTATCAATCAACAACCGATGTTACATTAATAATGAGTCAAAGCGCAACAAATATTGCCAATCCAGCAACATTTAAATTATCAAGAGTTGGTAGTCAAGTAGTAATGTTTCAAACAGCCCAATATTCAGCAAATGGCGGCGCAACTGCCGCCCCAATATCATCAAGTGGATTTATACCAACACAATTTAGACCATTATCAAGAGTATCAAATATAATCGTAGTACGATCAAATAGTGTATATCAATCCGGAATATGTCGGGTTGAACCAAATGGTTCAATAGTAATATTTAATACAGTAGCAGCAAGTACAGGATTTCCAGCAAATGTAATAAATGGGTTTGATATATTTACAATGTCATGGAATATATAGTTAAATAAATCATTAATATTTAATATATAAATAATATATATTAAATGGACAATTTTGATATTATTATATCTTTAGGGGTTAATTGTTATCCGCGAATTTATATAAATGATAAAAAAAACATTAAAACAACTGAATACTTTTTTGATGATATTGGTACTCCCTTATGGGCCGTAAAAGAGTTATTAGTAAATAATTTTGATGGATATTTTGATACGAATAATTATAAAAAAATAAAAATTTTTGAGGATTCTAGATACGACATAATGGTCAATACCAAATATTATATTAGATATGATAATGCATATCCCATATCAATGTTACAACATTTATTTGATATATTTCAATCAAAAAAGACAAAATTTATTGATCTATTAACATCATCACAAAAAGTATTATTTATAAGATACGAGGAACCATTAATAAGCGATATTCCAAAATTAGGAGGTAAAAGGATCATATATGATTCTTATAAAACATATTACCAACACAATGAACTGTATCACTTAAAAGAATTATCTACCTATTTACAAACAACATATCCAAACCTAAGAGCATATTTTATGTTAGTAGGAAATGCAATGAATGAGCCTATAACATTAAATTATGATTTAAACTTAAAAATATTTACAATTCCAAACAAAAGTATTAATATGCAAAATTACAAACAAATTTTTGAACAAATATTTACAGATTACGGACAATATATAACAGATAATGTCAATAATATAGTATAAAGAACACTTTTATCGTTTTCTATTTGCGGCACTAATACGATTGGCTAACAGAGTTTGAGGAGTTGGTTGTATAATATTAGTAGGTTTTGGGACAATAACCGGATGAACAGGAATTGATAGATTTACATTTCGTGTAATAACTGTATTAGTAACTGGTTTTGGATTATTTTGTAATTGACCATTTGGTTTATTGTGTACTGGAACATATGGAGTTTTTACTGGAACATTTACAGGTTTTTGAGGGACATTTGGAACATTGACTTGTGTTCTAACAGGTACGTATGGTGCGCGAATTTGTACAGGCGGTGTTCTTACAGGCATGACTGGTGGTCGAACAGCTGATTTAATTGGTATATTTTGTCTAAGATTAATAGGATTCTGAACGGGAACTGATGGCTTATTTTGAGTAGGAACAATGTTTAAATTATTAACATTATTTTGTGTTGTGTTAGGAATTACAGATTGTTGAACGACTGGTACAACGTTATTTTGTACTGGTATGGTATTTACTGGTTTGCTAACAGCTTTGTTTTGTACAGATGGATGAACAGGTATTGATGTTCGAGTTTGTGGACGATTCCATACATTAGGGTTATATGCAGGATTAGTTTGAGGTGCCGGTGAACGGAGACCGCGATTCTTATTGCAACCACACATTTTATATAATATCATAATATAAAATATTATTGATGGGGTAGGAAATTAATTAAAAAAATGAAAATACAATTATATTAAATCATTTTTAGTATAATTATACATATTTTATGGATCCAAATTATTTCAAAAAGTTCTTCAATAATAAAGAATACTCTGATTTTATTATGGAAGATGACGACCATAATATACTATATCTTCATAGTTTTATTATGAGACAAAATGAATATTTTGATACATGGTTCAAATCGCCGATATCCAACAAATCTGAAATGCGTGTATCTAACATAGAAATGGCAAAAAAGTTAGTTAATTATATTTATGGTAATGAATTTACAGTAGATAATAATATTAATTTTGAGGATTTTTTTGATCTTGTCGATTTAACATACATGTGGTTATTTCCACAAAAAATAAAAGATCAAGAATTCAAGTTTGTTATATATTTTTATGAAGCATTACTAAAAAATGATATAAATAATGCGATTCCGCTATATAATTATTTTGGTAATCATCCGACAGTTACAATTGAAAGCCCCAAAATACGTGACAGATACACAAATCCTCGCGACCAAGATAAAAATTATAATGGAAAATGGTTAATTGATACTATTAAAAACTATGTTTCAGCAAATATATTGAACTTAAATGGGGGTTTTATTAATTTGCCCGTAGCCAAATTTTTAGCATATGACAAATATATCATGGCATGCATTGAACACAAATATTATGATAAAATCGCAGAACACACCGAAGTAAATAATAATACGTATATCAATTCATTGAATAAATATATCAATGACCATATTCAGAAAATAGAATTAACTATCCTAACTTCAAAGATAGCAAAATTTCTAGATATAGAGAATAATACAATTTTATCATTAAAATTTAATATGTATGACCAAATAAATAATTTTGACGGAACACCAGATGAAAGACTTGTTAAACGAATTAATAATTACATAAACCGCATAATAAATCAATGTGATAAAAAATTACTTAATACAAAAATTATGACCTATTTAGAACCTCAAATACAAGCGAATTTGTATGTTAAATTTGGAGAATACGATAAACTGATTGGTATTCAATCTTATTGTATCAAAGAAGCTTTCAAGGTATATTATACTGCAGATATTTTTACAGTTAATCAATTAAATGCAATTCTAACAGCCAATTCAATTGTCACAATTAATGACAATATTGATAAACAACAATCATCATGGAAGATACTATATATTCAATCATTTGTTCCATTTAAAGGAACTCTTTATATATCAGTTGGTCAATGCAAGAGAAAAGGTGAAGATATAATAACTATTAACATCCATAAAACATTATCAAAACAAGATAAAATAAGAATCAATAATAATGAATATACAATTAAATCAATGAAATCAAATAATAATAAAGAAAATGATATAATTAGGCCTGTATTTGATCTTATTGAATATACATGTCTATTAGATAAGAATATTGATAATATTGAAGAACATAAACATTATTATGTATATAAGGTAAGAGAATTAAATTAAAAAATTGATTTATTAATTCAATGATAATATTAAATTTACCCTTAATTAAAATGGATGAGACATACATTGTATTCCTTGATATTGATGGTGTATTGTTTGATCCATTAAATTTCAATATTAACTATCATACACAACAGGTAAGATATATTGATTTAGTTAGACATTTTGATTCGGTTGCATTATCAAACCTTCATTATTTAATTGATACAATAGAAAATAAAACAAATAAAAAAGTTCATATTGTGCTATCAAGTGCATGGAGAATGCTAGGGGACTTTAATCAGATATTAAAGTTATTCGAACAACATAATTTCTCAAATTATCTAATTGACAAAACACCATACATCGGTGATTATGATAGAGATATAGAAATACACGCCTGGTTAGAAAAACATAAAAATAATTATAACATAATAAATTACATTATACTGGATGATAATGATTTTAACTTGTCTACAAGATTTGGAAAGAGATTTATTCATTGTACAAAATTATTTGACGGTAAAGCATTTGAAAATGCTTTGGATACGATGTTAAATCATAAATACGAAGAAAAGAATCATAATGATAAATTAAATAAAAACAAATACTTTTACGTACTCACAATATTAAATAATTTGATTTTGTGGTCGATTATATTTTATTTATGGCTTAATTAGAAATATTATAAGATATTAATTTAAAATATACAATGATTTAAAAAATAAAAAAAAGTCAATAAGAAAAAAATTTAAAAAATCTAACACAAATATTTGTGTTATATATTGATCCTATTAAGATCGTTATACAAGAATTAAAAACGAAGATTAAAATAATATATAAAAGTTCGTAATCCAAACAATATAGTAAATCATCATTGAACAATAGAGCAATAATATAGTTCACGCAAAGAACCATATAATAAATAAAAAGTCAACTATGCTATTAAAATATATACCTTATACCATTTCTCCACTATTTTAAAATTTTGTAGAGAAAAATGAGAATAAATAATATAAAAGTAAATATATATAGTAAAGTAATATGAAATACGAGTGTATATTATGTAATTATTCAACTGATGTCAAATTTTCATACGAAAGACATTTAATATCTGCAAAACATACAAAGAAAAAGATAGAAGCTGATAAAAAAATCCACATTGAATCCAAGAAGAATCCAAAAACGGATCCAAAAATATGTGAATTTTGTGAAAAAGAATATACAACATCAAGCAATTTAGCAAAACATAGAAAAAAATGTAAAGAGAAACAGTCATTAATATTTAAAATAGAAAATGATAAAAAAGAGCAAGAAAATTATTATTTAAAAGAAATGATTAAAAAAATAGAAGAAGATAAGAAAAAATTAGAGGAAGATAAATATAAATTGGAAGAGGACAAAAATAAATTAGAAGATGACAAAAAACAATTAAATGGAATAATAGAACATTATCAAAAAACTATTGACGGTGCTGGTTTAATAATAAAAACATCTGTATCTGCATTATCATATGTAGTAAAGAATTATAAAAATGCACCAGTATTAGAAAAATTAACAGATTATTCATACATAACATATAAAGATGACAAAGATGATGCAGATATAATAGAAATGTTATATACATATCACGAGACAAAAACATTATATAAATATTTGGGTGATATAATAATAAAGGCATATAAAAAAGAGGACCCAAATAATCAATCATTATGGGCATCGGATCCATCGCGATTAACATATATAGTAAGAGAATTAATAAATAGCAAATCAGAATGGTTAGTAGACAAAGGAGGAATAAAAACAACAAAATATATAATAAAACCATTAATGGATTATTTAGATAAATATATAGTTAATTATCAAGATAAATTAGCAACATATATGGTGCAAAATATAACTATAATGTCAATAGCAGAAACTGAAAAAATATCTAGAATTCAGGATAATTACCTACATGTTTTGCAAGAAATAAGAAATAATATATTACAACCAGCAATATTAAAATATATTGCTCCATACTTTCATGTAACGAAACTGGATATGTTGATTGACAAAGACGTCAATAAAGATACATTAATAATAAACGAATAAAAGGTATAGATTTACAATAAATGCAATGATAAATTAAATAAAAACAAACGCTTTTATATACTCACAATATTAAATAATTTGATTTTATGGTCAATAATATTTTATTTATGGATTAATTAGAATATTATTTTATTAATTTTTAAATAAAAAGTATTGAATTTAGGTATAGTAGAACTTTTTCAAATTACATTATTGCATAGAATTATATCGTCGGTATGATATGATTAATATTATTATTATGATTAATATTATTATCATTAATATTGCAAATCTCTGCATTATTTTACCTTGAAATATATAAATAATATTTTTATTAAAAAATCTTGTTTTTATATTTATTATTGATATAATTGATTTAAACGAATCAATAATGGTAAATTCTTCCTTTTCACCAATTGCGAATACATATTTTCCTTGATATGATGGATTATAAACATTAATTAAATATTGACCAGCAGGAAAATCTTCATTAAGATAAACAGAACGATAATATACATCTCCTCCATAATCTTCATAAAAATAATTAAAATCATTGACTTTTAATTCTTTATACAAAGCTAATTTGTCGTTATACATATCTTTTTTAAAAATATTTACATTAAAGTTTTTTTGTTCATCAGTTAATTTTGTTGGAAGAGACAAGTCTAAATACATTTGGAATTTAGTAGAAGAAGTAACAGAATAGTACGCATTATTATTACGTAAAATTGCGTAAAATGCTTGACTAATTTCTGGTTTTTGCACTATTATTGGGTTAGCCTTATTACTATTATCTTCATCTAATATAATTCGTGGTTTATGGCCATAAAATAAAGTCATGTATATTTAATGACAACATTATTTATTTTTACTATATATAAATAATGTTATCAAGTAATTAATACATACAATAAAAGATAAAAAGGAAAATCAAAATAAATATTGATTAACTAAGTGCGCGTTGCGCAAATATTACTATCTAATAAAACGAAAAAACTAAAAAGAAAGCAATATTACGATCCAAATATTCCATAAGAGCAATAATAATAAAACTTATTTTACAAAATATTTTTTTATGAAACAATAATATCATCACGGCGAATTTTTGGCAATGATATTATTGTTTCATAAAAAGATAAACCCACAAAAATTGAAAGGGAAAAATAATAAGTACAAATAAATAATACAAAGAACAAAACCAATGGAAGACGTATTGTCTCATATATTTAGCTATATGACATTGGAAGAAATAAATAGATGCAGTGAAGTGAGCAAAGAATATAATAGGGTGAGTAGATCAGAATATTTATGGTTAAAAATGTTAGAAACCGACTACAAAGACAATTATAATAAATTCATAAAAAAAACAAAGTATGAAACGTATAAAGGATGTTATAACTTGTGTAAAATAACAAAATATGAATTGGACAAGCTTAATGGATCAAATATACTTTCTTTAATGAATAATAATATGGAAACCATTCCACAAGAAATAGGACAACTAACCAATTTACAACAACTTTATTTGTATAATAATCAACTAACAATCATTCCACAAGAAATAGGACAACTAACCAATTTACAAGAACTTTATTTAGATAATAATCAACTGACAACCATTCCACAAGAAATAGGACAACTGACCAATTTACAAGAACTTTATTTGAATAATAATAAACTGACAACCATTCCACACGAAATAGGACAACTAACCAATTTACAAGCACTTTATTTGTCTAATAATCAACTGATAACGATTCCGCGAGAAATAGGACAATTATCCAATTTACAAGTACTTGATTTGTCAAATAATCAACTGACAACCATTCCACAAGAAATAGGACAACTAACAAAATTACAAGACCTTTATTTGTATAATAATCAACTGAAAACCATTCCACAAGAAATAGGACAATTATCCAATTTACAAGTACTTGATTTGTCAAATAATCAACTGACAACCATTCCACAAGAAATAGGACAACTAACAAAATTACAAGACCTTTCTTTGAGAAATAATCAACTGACAACAATACCATCAGAACTAGGACAATTAACTAATTTAAAAAGACTTGATTTAAGGTAATAATGAACTGAAAACAATTCCACAAGAAATAGGACAACTAACCAATTTACGAGAACTTTATTTGCATAATAATCAACTGACAATAATTCCACAAGCAATAGGACAATTAACCAATTTACAAAGACTTCATTTGACAAATAATAAACTGAAAACAATACCATCGGAGATAGGACAATTAACCAATTTACAAATAATTA
>Ga0154020_10002412_pt1 | contig 22803 bp, 26 predicted proteins | sample Klosneuvirus_201_FD_109709 | JGI IMG/M metagenome (GOLD analysis project Ga0154020, IMG submission 109709) | Active sludge microbial communities from wastewater, Klosterneuburg, Austria - Klosneuvirus_20160825_MG | ecosystem: Engineered > WWTP > Aerobic digester > Activated sludge | place...
AAAAAATATAAATAAACAAACAAAAAAACCAACAAAAAAAAAAAAAAAGAAAAAAAAAAAATTTTGCATGTAAAAAAAATACAAAAAATAAAAAAAAAAAAAAAGATAAGCAAGTAAATTAAAAAAAACTCTAAATTATAGTATGTTATATTGTTTAAAAACATGTTTTAATTAAAAAAGCAAAGGGGCTGAACCTACAAACGTATATAAAAAAGAAACACTAAGGCCAAACAAAGCAAACGTTAATGGTAAAAATACTTTTCAACCTAAACGCATTAATTGATCATATCGATATCGCGGCATTGAACCACGTACTCAAACAAATAAAGTTAAAAAAAAAAATACTTTAATAAAATATCAAATTCAATTAAAATCAAACCCCAATATTGGGTTTAACTGTAAAAAATTAAAAGGTGGCAACCAGCCGCCAAAAAAAAATAGAACATTCAAGTTACTAAGCAACACAATACTTAGGTATTCGCCTAGAAAAAAAAAAGCAAACGGAAACGCAGAATGCTCTGTATTATATCCGGAAACTAACTCAGATTCAGCCTCAGGTAAATCAAATGGAGAACGATTAGTTTCAGCTAGACTACATATAAAAAAAATAAGAAAAATAGGCCAAAGTGGTCAAAAATATCAAACGTCAACCTGAGCATTAACAATTTGCGTTAAATTAAGTGAACCTGAACACAAAACAACCGTTAAAATACACGTACTCATAGCTAATTCATAAGAAATCATCTGTGCCGCAGAGCGTAAAGCACCTAAAAACGCATATCGTGAGTTTCCAGCTCAACCGGATAAAATAATACCGTATACATTTAAAGAAGATATTAATAAAATAAAAATAACACCTAAACTTATATTAGACACTACTATGCCAGAATTAAAAGGAACAACAAGTCAACTCATTAAACTAAGAAAAAAAACCAGCATAGGTGCAAAGACAAAAAGAACACGATTAGCACGCAACGGTAAGATAAATTCCTTTAAAAAAAGCTTAACACCGTCGGCAATGGCTTGAAGTAATCCAAAAGGACCGACTACGTTTGGACCTACTCGTTGATGTGCTGCAGCTAAAAACTTCCTTTCGTAAACTGTAAAAAACGCTACTGTTATTAACATGCATAAAATAACTACAATATATAAAACAAATACGTAAGTAAATTCAAAAAAAAAAAACATCAAACAAGATAGGCTTGATTGGATTTGAACCAATAATACGTTCATTATGAGTGAAGAGTTTTACCAATTAAACTACAAGCAAAACCCCCTACAGGAATCGAACCTGTGTTACCAACTCGAAAAGTTAGGGTCCTACCACTAGACGAAGGAGGTTAAAAAAAACACGGGTACATTAGGAATCGAACCTAAGACCTTTGGATTAACAGTCCACCGCTCTACCAACTGAGCTATGTACCCAAATTATTCACCAGAAATAACATACTGTTTCACAACTAAATGCAATATATACTTTCAAAAAAAAATACGTGTTGAATTCGGAAAGAGATCAGGTTATTAAATTTTAAAAGTAAAATTTTTAAAGAACACAAAAATAATATAAAATCAAAAAACTAAAGTCGCCTTTGTTTTCGTAATCTCATATATCCATGCGGATGTCTAACATCATAAATAATATAAGTATAAAAAATCTCTGCTTGACTTAGTAAGTTAACTAAAGCATCTAATTTATTTTTTTCAAAACTTTTTATAAAAAAAAAACGAAAAATAAATAAAGAAGTAACATTACAACTGCGCAAAAAAGAAACTAAAGATTCAGATAATTTTCTAATAGCTTCTGGGGCCTTTTTGTGTTTACCGTTAAACCCAACAATACCTGAAGACTTTTTCCAAAGTACAGCACCTGAAGCAGTACTAACAATTAAAAAAATATTCCGTCTTGTTGTTCGAAAAGTTAAATTTAAAAACCCAGAATTAAACAATTGTTTATTTAAATCTGTTCAAGTTAAAACATTTATATTTGTAAATAAAATAAAATTAAAGTTATATGAAAAATATGTTGATTTTAACAAATTAATAAATTTTGAATTGAATGTAAAAACATTATATCTAGTAAATGAATGTAGGTATATAACTAAAACCAATAATATTTTAAACTGCAATATTTGAACTAGTTTATTACCAAACAATGATAAAAAACTAAAAGTTAATATATTCGGGAAAAAAGTTAAACCTAAAAGTGGGGTTTGAATCAAATGAATTCAATTTGTTAATGTTATAATAGATGCTTTAGTGTGCATATAAGAAAAATCAAAAAACTTAATCTGTTTTTTTGTGTCTGATACAAGTGTATTAACTTTGTGAAAATTAAAAAAATTAACGAACATATATATATATATAATATCAAGTAAAGCAAAAAAAAATAATTATTAATTTTTTTTACGATAGCTCATTTTTTTACGATTTATTCTTTTATTTTTTTGCGTTTGCGCATTTGTATGTGTTCTTTGACCACGTACAGGTAACTGTAAAACATGACACAAACCACGATAGGTTCGAAGTTTTTTATACATATCAATATTTCTTAGCTCCTCTCGTTGAATAAAAGATTTTAGACCATAGTTAACCTCTATAAATTCTTTTATTTCTAATCAATCGACTTCAGAAAGCTCAGAGCCTCTTGTAAACGTACTAAAACCAAATAAAGAACAAATTAACGCAGCTCTTCGCGGCCCGACTGAAAAATAATGATCTAAAATAAAAACTAAAGCTTTGTTACTATTTTTAAAAGCTAAATAAAACGGAGTAAAAGAATCAAAAGAAAAAAGCATATTTGTAAAAAATATAAAAATTTAAAAAAATTGTTGCTTTTTACCAACTTTTAATTTTACAGTAGAAAAATTAGACGTTTGGAAAATACCCTTCCCTTTATAACAATCAAAAATTCTTAAATTTTTCAATACATATAAAAAAGACTCTAAATATTCATGATGCGAACTCAAAATCCGTAAATGGTTTCTTTTACGAGTTAAAACAACAACTGTTGATGGTATACGTATTTTTAACATTCTGGAAAAACCTAACCGTAAATACAAAAAATCATTAAAAATAAACACCTTATAACCAACACCTATAAAATAAATGTTTGACACCCATGCTGAAAAAAAGATGTTTGTATATGTCGAAAAACAACGAAATACCTTATTTAGCAAACCATAACTAGCAGAAATTACAGTGGAAGAATCAAGTCCAAGTAAATAAAAACAAAAAGAAGAACACGAAAATTGGGAACTAACTAATTTTACATTTTTTATGGTAAAAAAATTTTCTAAAGTGTGTTTTTTTATGGTAAAAACATTTTTTAAATCGGAAATAGAAGACTGAAAAAAAAAAAAAACTAAGGTTAAGTATGTAGTAAGTCCCTGTTTTAAGAGACGTTTTCTAAATAAAATTGTATTACAAAATAATGTTGTTTTATAATCTGAATTAAAACTTAAATTTTGTAAAGAAAATCGCTTTAAAAGAAATCTAGATGCTAGCAAAGTAGATGGCATTAAAATTTATAAAATTTGAAACAAAACCTCACCACCAACACCATAAGCAGCAGCTTCGATATCAGTAATAATTCCAGAAGTTGTAGAAAGTATTAAAAACCCGTTTTGAGTATTGGATAAACCCATACGATTTTTTAACTCTAAAGACGATAAATATACACGATTTTTTGAACTTGAAATACGCTTTATTAGGCGAATTGCAGGTTGTCCTCGATAATAAGCAAGTTGTACTGTTATTAATTTATAGTTATGAAGATAAAAAGAACTTATATAACCTAACCTAAGCAGTAAATAAAGAATTATTAAATTTTGCTTATTACGTAAAATAAATATCTGAGACAATTTTGCGCGATAACCGTTATTTAATCGAGTTAACATATCACTTACTAAATCTAAAACCATTAAAAATAAATAAAAATTATGAACTAGATTTTTGAATACCAGGTAAATTACCGTTACTATACATCAATCGAAAAGCCATACGGGACTGTTTAAAATGTGCTAATAAAAATCTTGAACGATTCGTAAAAATACATCTTAATCTTAAATAAGATAAACTAGTACGGCGATTTAACAAAGATAGAAGGGCTAATGATTTAAAACGAATAAATAAAGGTAAACTTGTATTTATAAAAATTGATTTAAAAAAAAATCTTTTAAACTCATATTTAACTATTAAATTAATATTATTTTTTAGATTAAAATCTACCATAAAGTTTTGATCAATTTACTGATACATAAGACAAATCTGGAAACAATGTAAACCAAAAATCTCGTAATAATAAAAAAAAGGATAAACTTAAACCACTAAAGAAGTTTAACAACTTTAAATTAAAAAAAAAGTAAATATTTAGTTGTTTGCTAACTGTTAAGTATTCTGGTTTAACCAATAAAAAGTCTAAGTTTGAAAATGAAAAATTTAAAAACACCCCGGAAAGGTTAGCAGTTGTAGATAAAAATTTATCTTTTAAATTAAGAAATGATAAAGATAAAAATGAAATAATAGATTTTAGCGAATTAGATCGCACGGTCACTGCAAGTAAAAGTTGAAGAAATAACGATTTTCCTGTAATATTTTTGGATATATGTAAAGCCTTAGATCATTTACCAAAAATAGGAGTTACAAAATTTAATCGTTTTACAAAAGGCCGTTGTGCCACTAATCACTCTAGCAAATAAAAGTGATCCACAATACTGCTATTTAGTTCAGTTAAAGTTTTTAATGGAATTGTGATAAAAACTTTTTCCATATGTGGCAATGATTCTGAAGTTATAGTAAAATAATTATATCTAGTTAAAATATTTAACGAACTATTCATTTTACATTAAAATTAAATAGCAACATCAGCTATAGATAAAATTTTAATTTGCTTAGCTTTTCGTAACTCCAGAAATGCTGGACCAACGACCCTTGAGGCAAGTGGTGAAAAATTATCAGAAACTAAAATAACTGAATTTTTATCAGCTTTAACAGTTATGGAGCCGAATCTGACAAGGGGCGAACTGCTACAAATAATAAGTGCCTTAACAACATCACCAACAGCAACAGTTTTTTTATTTTTTCCTTGTTTTGAAACTTTAACTGATGAAATTTTTTGAACTGAACCAACGATATAGTTCCCAACAGATGCCCGGGTGCGTTTACTTCCACGCAACAATCGAATGCAACGTATTAAAGTAGCGCCTGAATTATCAACAACCTGAACTAAAGTACTAACGTGTATCATAAAAAAATTTTAATATGTTAACGAAATTAAACGAATTGGTACGGGCATTTTATATTTTAGAATTTGATAGCACTGCTCTGCGGTAACAACATCAATATTACCCAACTCAATTAGCACTGTACCAGCTTTTAAAGGAAAATAATAATCCTCAACAGCGCCTTTACCTTTACCCATTCGACTTCCTTGCGATTTAGAAGTCTGACTGTTATAAGGGTAAGCATTTAACTTACTTAACGCAACTTCAGGAGTTAGTGAATAATGCAACCCCTTATAATAATGATCATTGGAACGGTTTAAAGCTTTTAAAGCTTTAGTAACAATAGCCCTATATTGAGAAATCTGTTTTTTTGTAATATTAAAAGCACTTAAAACACGAATACCGTATGAATTTAAAGTAAAACCTTGTCGCTGTTTGAAAGAAACACCTTCAACAAACGTTAATGTATGCGGTTTTCTAAATTTATTAGACATAAAAAACTAAAAATTTATTTAATATATATACGAATATCTAGATAAATGGGATCGATTAAAACGCCCTGAAATTCTATTTGGTAAAAAAAACGAGGAACTAAAAAAATGTATTATGCTATGTCAAGATAAACTGTTACCACTAACATAAGATCGTAATAAATTTACTGGAATTTGACTCTGCACTTGATTAATATCATCTCATGTCAAATAAACTTTAGTAAAATGATTATTAAATTTCGCTTTAATAAGCATATCCTTTGATGATGGCAATGCTGCTCAAACTTTTATACCAGTAACACCTAGTCGCATACGTGCCGTACTAAAAGAATAATCTACAAATCGTTTAATATCATAACGGCCGATATTACCAACTTTACGTAACATATACACAGCTTTTTCGTTCTTTTTAAATCGACCAGATAATTTAACTTGATAACCATACAATAGTCGATTTTTTATAGCCCTATCTAAGTACCCCCAGAGAACTTTAAGAATTTGATTTAGATAGTACCGATTTTCTAGATAATAAGCAATAAATGTCGAAATAAATTTAGCATCTAAAGTTAAATCATTCAAACCAACTAAAATAACGTTACTAGGTTGTAACTTAATCAACGGTGAGAGATAATAACATAAAGCGTATTTAATCATGTCAAAACCAGTAAAAAAATGCGAACGTAACTTCGATAAAAAAAAACGAAAAAATAAAAGTTTCGTTAATGAAAAAAAAACAGAGGAATGATTATTCAAAATACGCTGCGGGTGGGGTGGTTGTTTATATAATTTAGTAGAAAACAAGTTAACTGGTTGATGTGATAACCCTAACTTCGCAAAGTCACGTGAATTAAACTTATTAGGTTTACGTATATAAAAATCTCTAACAAAACGATCTAATGTATTAGGATACGTACGTTTAAAATTAAACTTACTTTCTAGAAATTTTAAAGTTAACCATTTTTTTGATAAATACTTACTAGTAGAAATATTATGTAGAAAAAAAATAAGTTTACGTTTTGTTTTCATAAATTCTATATTATACAAAGGTATTCAGTGATAGCGCTTTCATTTACGAACACGAAGTAATTTATGTTTTAATAATTGCAAACGAACCTTTTTCAAAATAGAAATCTGCAATTTAGAGGTTAGCAAATCATAAAGTTGTAAAATTATAATTACCTTTTTATTTGATCTTACAATACGCACGTTGTTTAATATAAAAATATACATTAAAGATTTATGTGCTAAAACATTTTTAAATCATGCTAATATCTTTTTTATAATTAAAAAATCTAGATTTGATAATTGAGAATAATTATTTAAATTAGATAAACTCCAGATGGAGTTTCAATAACGGGAATGCCCCAATCTAAAACTTACAGGATTAACAACGTGGCCCATATGTAAAATGATTATTTTTTTTTAGAAAGTTTTTTATTTGCAGTGTGTATACGCATACCAATAGATTTAGTAAAATTAAACGACCCTGCTTTAAAACAAACACCAACCCCTTTTAAATCGAAATCGTTAAGTAATCGCCCGTTGTAAATCTGAAAATTAACAGAACTATTTATCAGTAATGGGGTTAAAGTAACATTTCGTGATAAAAAAACATTATTATTATTTAATTTATTTAAATTATATAAAGAATAAGTACCCTTTCAACTAGAACGCATGTACACAAATTTTAATGAATATAAGTTAGTGGGTTATTTAATCCATTTCTAAAACGCAATATACTTTTTATTGATGGTTTTTTTAAAGAACGTGTAGGTTGACCTTTCGTAATCTTACCTCAAGGGGTAACGGAAGGGCGCCCGCCTGAGGTTTTACCCTCACCACCACCATGTGGATGATCTACAGGGTTTTTAGCTACACCACGAACAACAGGACGTCTACCTAACCAACGTTTTACACCAGCCTTGCCTAAATTTATAAATTGATGCGACCCATTAGAAACCTGACCAACGTTAGCTAATGATGTTAATTTTAACACTTTTAATTCTTTTGATGGTAGTTTTAAAACAATTAAATTTAGGGTTTTTCTTATAACTGTTGCAAAAGAGCCGGCAGAACGTGCCAATATGCCACCAAAACCAGGAATAAGTTCAATATTATAAACTTTAGCACCTAACGGAAGCTGTCATAAGTAAAATCTACTACCAACCGCATTAAAACCTGCATCATACCCAGAGTAAATAAAAGAACCAGGATACAAACCGGCTGGCGCTAGTACATATGAAAGTATACCATTTGAATATGAAACTAAAGCCAATCTAGCTGTTCGCTTAGAGTTGTAAATTATAGAAATAACAAAACCACGCAAATGTCAAATAGATTGCTTGTAATCGACAATAATAAAATTTATCTTATTACCACCGCCTCGATGACTTAAAGCTTTTCCTTGGTTATTACGAAAGTCTAAAGATTTTTTACCGTAAACTAAATAACGTAATGAAGTAGCTAATAAAGACATTTATAATAACTATTGTAATAACTAAAAAAAATATAAATCATCGCGTAACCTAACCCGTTTTCTTACATTAACAGATGACGGATTTATACGCGTTTTATAATCAAATAAAAAACTAGATTGCATACTTTGAATAAATTGTAAATTAACAACCGACTGTTTGTATACTTCGGTAACGGCTCGAAAAGTAGCTGCTTTTAAACTAATTAAATCAATATATTCAAAATAAAAACAATTACTTAAACCATGTTCATTACGATTATAAACATTTTTTAAAAAAATTCTTAATAACTTAGGAATACGTTTATTTGCATGCAACAACCGAGGTACGACAACCGAACGATGATTATTTCTCCCAATAAACCTTTGTGTTAATTGTAATTGTGGTAAAATTGCGATAAACGGATCTGAAAAATAAATAAATCGATCAACAGTACTATTATTCAAAAGGTGTAAACGAAAAAAAAAAAAATTAATAATATTATACGATTTTAAAAGTAGTCCACGTTTTGTTAATAAACGGGCAAGTTTTAAAATATAAAATTCAAAGAATTTAGAATATAAAACAGTATTTGCCTTTAAAAATGTAAAATTAGAATAAACTTGAAATAAATTGTAACATAACGCCCTAGAATTATGAACCAATAAGTTATTAAAGGAAACGGAGACTTTTGAAAAATATAAATTATTAAAAGGTAAAACCTTAGAACTATGCAAACATATGTCTGAAGTTTGATCCATACTAGATATACCAGTGGAATAAAAAATTAACTGCAACAGCAATTTTTTATAACCGGGTAAAAGCTGCATTAAAGCAAAGTTATTAAACTTATTATTATTAACTGTATAAAAATGAGCAAACGTATAATTCAAAAATAAATTAGTAGCTGATCTATGCGTTAAAAAATTTTTTAATAATTTTTTATTAAAAGTATAATCTAACAAAAAATTTTTTTTTTGTAATAAATTAAAAAGTAAAAAATATTGTCAAAAATTTACGAAATTTAAGCTAATTGTAGATTTGTCAAAAATAGTATATAAATACGAAACTGAAGAATATAACTTATTCGTATAAGTTATAAAACCGCCAAACAAAAATAGAGAAAATCTTAGAAAATTAAAAAATGAAAAAAAAAAAGTAACTATTGCTAAAAATAAAACAGAAGTTATGTGTGTATTTACTTTAGTAAAAAAACATTTAAGCTTTACTAAAAAGCTTATAAAACCTGAAATGTAATAATTAATTAAATTTAACGGTTGCAATTTAAAAAAAAACACTATATTTTTACAACTAAAAACAGTAACTAAAAATTTATAGCTAAATAATTTATTACTAAAAAAAACACGTCGGCTGGAAAAATAATTTAGAAAATTTACGGAATACCTACCCCTAAATATATTAGCTGCACGACTGGAGGTAAGATATTGTTTATCTTTTAATATTTTCCTCATGTAATTGGAATTAATGGCTGTATCATTGGCTAAAAAATTTAAATAAATATAAAAAAAATTATAAGCACTTCGTTTAGTTAAATAATTTGAAAAAGACCTAGAGAAAGAAAACTTTACTTTTTTAAAAACTAAAAGCTTATTGCGATTGGTGGATAAATTCATAAGCATTTATTCTTCTTTTGTTGGTTTGGATAAACCATATTTTGAACGACTTTTTGAACGACCGTATGTTTCTGTAGCAAAATCAAATTTACCACGTATAAAAGAGTAACGAACACCAGGTAAATCATTTGCTCGACCACCTTGAACAAGTACTTGAGAAAAACGTTGCAAATTATGACCCTGACCTGGTATATAACCAGTTAACATTATATTGTTTGATAGTTTAACGCGTGCCACTTTTCGTTGCGCTGAATTTGGTTTTTTCGGAGTCATCACACGCACCTTTAGACAAACAGCTCGTTTTTGTGGGCAACCGGATAACAAAGGAGCCTTACTTTTGTGAATTTTCTTTAATCTAGGGCTGGAAATTAACTGATTTAATGTTGGCATGTTTTTTTATAATATAACATATTATACAAATTAAAAAAAAATTTAAATAAAATAAACAAACGGCGTCGGTTTGCATCTAGTACTAATTTAATGTTAACCGGTAATGATAACACAGTACTATCATTGATTAATTTATTAACCTTATTAAATAAAAAATTAAAATTTAAAGGGATAAAATTAAAACCAAATTTAAAATAAAAAGGAAAAAAGTTGAAATTACTAAATACAGTATTTAAATAATATGGAAAAGTAAACGAAAAGTCAAAACACGGAAATGTAATAACTAAATAGTCTGTAAGCATAACAGCTGTATTTACGTAATTTGTAGTAGCTGGGGTAAAAAAGCTAATACAACCTCCAAATTTATGAATAATTGATTTAATATTATTTATTTCCTTTAATGGCAGCTTTTTAGGGGTATAAATTACAAAACCATATCTATGTAGTTTTAAAACTGATAAACCATTAAAATTAGCATTTAAATCTTTAAAAATCGATAGCATAACTATTTATTTTAAGTTTCTTTTTAACGAAAAAATTTTATAAAATCTGAAAAGTGAACAAACAGGAGAGACAGGAATCGAACCTATAACTAAGACTTTGAAGGCCTCCATTTTACCGTTAAACTACTCTCCTAACTTATTTTTATCTACAACAAAATAAAAAATTATAATAAAAACAGGGGCGACAGGACTCGAACCCGCACCGTTTAACTCGACAAGTTAACTCTCTACCATTAAGTTACGCCCCTTAATTAACTAAGCTTAGGGTAGCAGGACTCGAACCTGCACATGCTGGAATCAAAATCCAGTGCCTTACCCATTTGGCTATACCCATTTAATCGACCTAGATAGATTCGAACTATCGACTTTACGCTTATCAGGCGTACACTCTACCGACTGAGTTATAGGTCGAAAACATTAAAATTGATGACTAATGATGTAAACTTAAGGTATCACTTAGATAAATTAATAATAAATTTAAAAAAACGTATGCCTGTAATAAAGCAACTCCAAATTCTAAGGTAGAAATAGCCAAAATTAAAAGTACAGGAATAGCGGATAAAAAAAAAAACTTTTTAAAAAAACCCAAAGAGAACCCAGAAATAATGTTTAATAAAGTATGCCCTGCTAACATATTAGCAAATAACCGGACTGATAAACTAATTGGGCGCATTCAATAGGATAATACTTCAATAACAGTTAAAATAGGTAGTAATCAAGTTGGAACTCCGGAAACAATATATAACTTTAAAAAATGAATATTATATACAAAAAAACCACGAAAAGTAATACCAACAAAAATAAAAAACGCAATAAAAGCTGTTATTAATATGTGACTAGTAACTGTAAAACCAAAGGGTAATAAGCCTAGTAAGTTGGAAAATAAAACAAATAAAAATACACAAAAAAATAAGGGAAAATAACGAAGTGCATTTAATTGTCCAGTTTGACGAACAAATAAATTTAATACAAATTTATATAAAAGCTCTACAAATAATTGTCAAGAATTTGAAACAACATAAGAAAATCAAAAACTTAATGAAAATAAAATTAACGGAACAATTGTAATTAAAAACATGTAAAAACCAGAATTAGTTAATGAAAAATCAAAATTTAAAATAGAAAAATTCAAATAAATAGTAACTTCAAACTGCTCTAGAGGATTGAAAAACATAAATACTAAAAAATCAATTGTAAGCAACAAATCACTACCCTATCTAACGATCAACCTCACCAAACACAATATCTTGTGTACCAATAATTGTAACAACATCAGCAATTAAATGTCCGCATGCCATAAATTCAAGACCCTGTAAATGTAAAAACCCAGGAGCTTTGATGCGAAAACGATATGGACGATTAGAACCGTCAGCTGCTATATACAAACCAAATTCACCTTTAGGTGCTTCAACAACTGAATAAACTTCTGATTTAGGTATCGAATATCCCTCACTAAATAGCTTAAAATGGTGAATTAAAGCTTCCATTGAATGCTTCATATTTGCTCTTGAAGGGGGGGTTATTTTCTTATCATCTACTTTTACTAACCCAGGTTCAATACGATTTAAGCACTGATTAACTAAATTCAAACTTTGGCGCATTTCTTCTACTCTAATTAAATAACGATCATAACAATCACCTTGTTTCCCCACTGGAACAGAAAAGTCAAAAGTATTATATAATTCATAAGGTTCTTGCTTTCTCAGATCCCAACCAAACCCCGAGCCACGTAACATAACCCCCGTAAAACCCCAATCTAAAGCCTGGGCAAGTGTTACAACCCCAACACCCGTCAAACGCTGTTTTCAGATACGGTTTCCTGATAAAAGCTCTTCCAATTCATTTATACGAAAATTAAATTGTTGAACAAAAATATAAATATCATCCATTAAAGACATGGGGATGTCTTGTGAAATACCACCGGGACGTATAAATGCAGCATGCATTCTAGCACCAGAAACCCGTTCATAAAATTCCATTAATTTTTCACGCTCTTCAAAACCCCATAGAAACGGAGTTAGCGCTCCAACATCTAAAGCATGGGTTGTTAAAGCTAATAAGTGATTTAAAATTCGTGTTAACTCACAAAACAACACACGAATCAAACTAGAACGAATAGGGACTTGAATATCTAATAGCTTTTCAACAGCAAGCGAGTAAGCATGTTCTTGCGCCATCATCGAAACGTAATCTAATCTATCTAAATAAGGCAAAACTTGTGTATAAGTTCTATGTTCTGCTAATTTTTCAGTAGCACGATGTAATAATCCAATATGCGGGTCTGCGCGCACAACCGTTTCGCCATCTAACTCTAAAACTAATCTCAAAACACCATGTGCTGCGGGGTGTTGTGGACCAAAATTCATTTCAAAATTTTTTAACTTTGTTGTATAATCTTTTTTAATAAAATCTGTCATTATATTTATAATATGAAGTTAAGTTATAACTCGTAATTTTCTCAAGGACTTCGAAAATTAAATACTCGAAACTCTTGACTAATTTCTAAAGGCTCATAAACAATAGAAAATAAAGAGTCATCAAAGCGAACTTCTATATAACCAGTGAGTGGAAAATCTTTACGAAAAGGAAAACCACGAAAACCATAGTCTGTTAAAATTCTTCGTAAATTTTTATGATTAGCAAAAAATACACCAAATAAATCTCAGCATTCTCGCTCCAATCAATTAGCACTGCTAAAAACATTTGAAATTGAACACATACTAATATTTTCACTTACGTGAGTTTTTAAAAAAACACGTACACCATTATATACACTAGTAAACCCGTAAATCAACTCAAAACGAAATAATCGCGATGGATAATCTATAACAAAAATATCATAAAGACCCTTTAACGTTAAAACCAAATTCTTTTTAAAAAAATTAACTAAGGAATATACAGCGTCATGGGCGATATGTAAATAAAAATAATTTAAATTAACATTTATTAAAAAAAAATTATAAAAATTTTTTAAGTTAAAAAATATAACTAAATAATTATAAAATTGATGGTTACTAGTAGATAAAAGTTTATTATTGAAATTATAAGGTAAGCTTAAAAAATCTAAATTATTAACAGAATTTTTGATTAACTTGCAACTTTCAGGAAAAAAAGTCTTAACAAACAAAATTTTCTTAAAAAAAAAGACATTTCAAAAATATATAATACTACCAAATTTACTGTTTGAACCCAATGAAAATACATTTATATGGGATTCAAAAAATAAATTAAATAAAAAAAAAATTATATATTGATCATACTTTTTGGATAAAATCATAGCTAAAGCTGAAAAAGAATTTAAATATAAAATCTTAAATAAACAGAACGAAAACATACTATTGGAAAATGAAGACTTCTCGGACTTAAAATTACTTAATAATGTGAACCTAGACAATCCCCGCAAATTTAAATAACAATTAAAAAAAATAATTGAATTTGACATTATTAGCTATAATTTTAAAGAATTTTGTTTAATCAAATATAAGAACAAAATACTTAGCTAGGATCAATCTAAAGCACCCTTTTGTCATTCGTATACAAAACCAATCACCAAAATAAGCAAAAAAAAAAACATAGTAACAAACGATAATGACGTATGTAAAGAAAAACAAGCAACCCAAGGATACACAAACATAACTTCTATATCAAATACAAGAAATAAAATACCAACTAAATAAAAACGAACATCGAACTTAACACGTGTATCCTCAAAGGGCTCAAACCCACATTCATATGCTGAAATTTTTTCGAAATAAACGTCATCTGCAACTAAAAAATAGGACAATGTAAACAATATAAATGACAAAGTAATTACAAAACCTAAAAAAAATAAAAAAATAAAGTAATCATTTAATAATCCTTCTAAAAACATAAACTTAAATATTTAAAATACTTTTTATTTAGTATTTTTAATGGAAAAATTAGAATTAAAGGTTTGTACAAACAAAGAAGGATCTGGATTAATACTAGTTTTTAAAAACCAAAATGACGGATTAAATCCAGTGTTAGCTAAAAGTAAAGATTTAGAAGCTAAAATTCTAGGACGAATTCAAGCAATTGTACTATTTGTTTTCCAAACCAATAATTTACTAAAAAAAGATGGTAAAACTTTATTATAAAAAGCTAAACTTATGTATCTGGCAGTGGAAGAGGCTGTAGCTAATAAATTATTAAATTTATATTTTAAAAAATTAAATTTAGTAAAAAAAAATACAGAATAGTTGGAAAAATAAAAAACAAATTCAAAAAAAATTGAATTAAACAAACGTAAAACTTTTAAATTAAAAAAAGAAAAATTCAAAATTAATGATTTAGCCTTAATTAAATTATTTAAAATAATATCAAAAAAAACATCAAACTCCTGTTTTAAAGCAGAAGCGCGAGAATTAAACGAATCTACCATAGAATCTGTTAAAGCAAAAAATAACATTACAAATAATGTTAAATAACTTAAAACAATTAAACGCTCTTCACCATAAAATAAAAATTCTTTAGAAATTAAAAAAAACAAAAAAAACGTAAAAAAATTTAAAAACATAATTATAATTTTATTTTTTATATAAATTTTTATATAAAAGTTATACTAGATTTTTAATAAATATAAAAGAGAAAAATTAAACAAAAAAATTTGGTTATATTAGGAATCGAACCTAAGACCGTTGGATTAAAAGTCCACCGCTCTACCAACTGAGCTATACAACCAAAAAACGCGGGGGGAGGATTCGAACCTCCGAGATTTAGCTTATGAGACTAACCAGTCATGCCATACCAACTGAACCCCGCGTATTCATATTATGTAATAATATGAATATAGATAAAAAATTTATAAAACTAATTGAATAAAATTAAAAAAGCCATCATAATTGCAAGTAAACCCATAGCTTCTGTTAAAGTAAACCCCAACATTGCATAACTAAATAAATTTTTTTGTAAATTTGGATTACGAGAGAATGATAACATTAATGCACCAAAAACAATACCGATACCAACACCAGCACCTGCTAAACCAACTGTAGCCATACCAGCTCCTATTAATTTTGCACTTTTAACAATAATTTCATTTAAAACCATTACAAAAATAAAAAAAAAAAGAAATAAACACTATTTTGAAATAAAATAAATAAATTCCAGCGACAGGTTCCCCTACCGCTACCTTGTTACGACTTCGCACCAATCCCCAACCTTACCTTAAAATAAATTATTAGTTAATTTTAGAAAAAAATACAAAAGAAAGATTTAATTAAAAATCTTCAAATTTAAAAACTACAAACTAAAAATAATATTAGATTTTAGGCAAAGCCAATTTTCGGCGCGTGACGGGCGGTGTGTACTAGGGTTAATACAATTCACCGTAACCTTCTTATTTACGATTACTAACGATTCCAACTTCATGTTCTCGAATTTCAGAGAACAATTCGAACTGGGGTAGATTTTATAGAATTGCTTTAATTCACATTATTGCATCTTTTTGTATCTACCATTGTAGGATGTTTGTAGCCCAACCCATACAGGTCATAATGACTTGACCTACTCCTCACCTTCATTCTGACAGTTAGACAATAGTTTTTTTAGTTAAAATAATAACTTTAACACTAAAAATGAGGATTGCGCTCGTTATCGGGACTTAACCAAACGTTTTGCAACACGAGCTGTCGACAGCCATGCAACGCCTGTACATAGCAAGCTATTATATAAATAACTAAAAGACCATTAAGTCTTCGTACTATGTATTCAAGAGTTGGTAAGATTTCTTGTGTTATATCAAATTAAACAACATGCTCCACCGTTGTTTTAGCCCTCCGCCAATTTCTTTGAGTTTCAACCTTGCGGCCGTAGTTCTCAGGCGGAATGTTTAACGCGTTAGCTTTACTACCAAAATTAAAAATAAATTCAACAGTTAACATTCATCGGTCAGGGCATAGACTACCAGGGTATCTAATCCTGTTTGCTCCCTATGCTTTTGTGCTTAAGTGTCAGTATATGTTGATTAGCAACCGTCGTCGAATGACAGTCCTCTGTGGATCAAAGAATTCTACCTCTACACACAGCGTACTGCTAAACTCCCATATACTCTAGTTACCCACTTGTAATGTTTGTATAAAAATAATTTCTATGCTTTAAACAGAACGTTAAGTAACAACCGACGCACGCTTTACGCCCAGTCAAGACGAATAACACTTGCCCTCTTCGTATTACCGCGACTGCTGGCACGAAGTTAGTCAGGGCTTTATTACTTAGTAATGTCAATACTCATCCTAAGTTACAGGGTTTTACATCTACACTTCTTCACCCAAGCGATATGGCGGGATCAAGCGTTAGCTCATTGTCCACGATTCCCCACTGCTGGCTTTTACAAACTAGGGCCATTCTAATTCCCTAAGTGGCTGTACATTTTCTCAAATCAGCTAAGCATTATAGGCTTGGTGTAGCTATTACCTCACCAACAACCTAAAACTCCACGAGTTCTATTACCAGGAAATTAATTTTTCCATAAATGTTATTCAGTTTTTTATACTGACCAGGTACTTCAATCCTCATGTATTACTCACCAACACGCAACTAAGATCATAATAAATCTTCGTTCTACTCGCATGTGTTAAGCCTATCGCAAGCGTTCACTCGGAGCCAGAATCAAACTCTAATGCTCTTCAAATAAATAAAATTAAATTAAAATTTAATTTTTTATTAAACTATCTTAAAATCCTAAAAATAACAAAAACAACAAAAAAACGCCTTGGAAAGGACTCGAACCTTCGACACATAGCTTTTCAGGCTACTGCTCTACCTCTGAGCTACCAAAGCTTATGGGGGTAACGGGACTCGAACCCATACAGCTACGCCACCAGATCCTAAGTCAGGCCTGTCTACCAATTTCAGCATACCCCCCCCCTCTTATTTTAAAATACGATTAATAATTAATACGTTAGGTCAACGCATTTTAGAAAACTTAGAAAAATTTAATAATTTTAAACGCAATTCTTTTTTGTAATGGTAAGAATTTCGAAAAAATAGAACTTTTCCTTTATTATTATACAACGTCATAACACGATTTTGATGTAAACCATTCAACATATAATCTACCTTAAAACAAAATAAAAGTACTACCTCATCAATATAAAAAGGTATAAACAAATAACCAAATAATATCAACAAAATGTCAGTATCAAATAGCAAACTCGTACCCAACATGACGATCTTGTGTTAACTGACCACGTCATAAACGTCAAGCACAAACTATTAAAAAAATAGTTCCACAAATTACATGAAAACCATGAAAACCTGTAATCATGTAAAAAGTTGAACCATAAACACTATCCGAAATTGAAAAGGAAGCTGATAAATATTCCCAAGCCTGTAACGCTGTAAATTCAATACCTAGTAAAACGGTTAATACTAAACCATAAAAAGCAGATACATAATCGTTTAACCGAATAGCTTTATGACTTCATGTTACAGTTATACCTGAAACTACAAGAACAATGGTATTTAACAATGGAACAGTAGCTGGATCAATACAAATGCTATTATCAAAACCAATTGGTGGCCACACAGAACCTAATTCAACAGTAGGAGCTAAACTTGCATGAAAGTAGGCTCAAAATCAACTAACAAAAAACATAACCTCTGATACAACAAATAAAATAAACCCAATTTTTAAACCAGAACGAACTTTAGAATTATGATAACCAAGAAAAGTACCTTCGCGAACAACATCTCGTCATCACGCAGTTGCAGCACCAACAACAATAAATAAACCAAATAAAGTTAAAAGAGAACCAAAGCTATAAAAGTGAAAGTACATAGCAGACCCCATAGTTGTAGCTAATAAACCCATAGAAACAGTGTAAGGTCATGGACTAGGTGTAACTAAATGAAATAAATGTTTATTTCGACCACCTGTCATTAAATACCAATCAACAGCAATCTTTGTAGTAAAATCATCTAAGCGAGACTCATTATTAAAGAAAAACATAAATATAACTCTATACTATATATTATTTATATAAGTAAAAAACAAAAAAATTATCCACCTTATAAGAAGTAAAATTAATAAAAAAAATATATTTTTAAACTTTTATTTCTTTTTTTGTATAAAAGACAAAATTACGATTTAAATATTGAATACGATAACGTAACCTCTGAAACATTTGCCATTAATGGATCCTCAGAAAAACTAGAAGCTAGACGATAATAAATAGGTAGGTAAAGATTTGATTTGGCTTCAACTAGTTGGTCATCATAACAAAAGCATTGAATTTTTTCAATGTGAGGTAAGGCTTCTGCGGGATACACGTTGTAAATTGAAGTAAAAATTAAATCAACTGTTGAATAATTTTCAACTACACAAAAAAGTAATTGTGGAATATCAACAGAAATATGATGTTTAAGACCATTTGAATTGAACTTAAGGGGTAATAAATCATTTACTTTAAAAACCACTGAAACATCAATAAAACGTAATTTTTTTTGATCGAAATTGCCAGAAGTTATTGAATTTAAATCAGTATTAGAATAAACAAATCAGAAAATTGTATTTTTAAAAAAAACAAAATACTCAAAGATAAATTCAAAAATAAGACTGCGTTTTTTTAAATCAATGAGCAAACCATATAATCCATTAGGGCCAGTATCCTGACATAATAATTTAAAAAATGGTACTGCAAAATAAGTAAAAAATAACAATCAAAAAAATACACTAAGGCATCCAAGCACTATAAAAAATAAAATATTTTTTTTCAAAAAACTTAAAAGGTTAATAAACATGTTAAATAAAAATCTCTTATCTATTATCGGCTATTGGACTCGAACCAATACTCCAAAGGAAATAGGTTTTAAGCCTACCGCGTCTACCACTTCCGCCAAGCCAACTAACTATGGACGCAATCAGAATCGAACTGATATCTCATGCTTGCAAAACACATATTCTACCATTGAACTATGCACCCAAAAAATACTAAATCTCAGGACGACAGGACTCGAACCTGTAATCTTTAGTGCCCAAAACTAACGCGTTACCAACTTACGCTACGTCCTTAAACAATCTAACGTATATTATAATATATAAATATTTAATTGAAAAAAATAAAAAATAATTGTAAAGTAAGCTATATATTATCCCAGCTTATTACTATCTATGTCAATTCTTGTAAAATTAAACAAAAACAGCAAGTATATAATTTATTTTTATTTATTGAAAAGATTTTTGACGAAGATTGCGAATAAAATACAAACGAGCAAGTCGTGTTTTTTTTCGATATCAATAAGCTACTTCAATAGAAATTAATAATGGGGACTTTATTTTAAAGGAAACTTCAACGGTATTAGAACGATAACTATTACGTAAAGTTATAGAAGGGGAATACATTTGTGAATTATCTTTAAACAAGCAAACACCTGTAAAACTACGACGTTTTAAACCGTCACGTGCTGGGAAAAAATAACAAACGGTGATAACTTGGCCAGCAAGTAACGAATTATAAATAGCAAATAAATCAAAAAACTCTTTCTTTTTTTTTAAAGAAAAATTCAATACAGCTAAACTTTTAACAAAACAAGACATTAAAAGACATTAAAATAATAAAACTAAAAAAGTAAAGGATTTAATATTTTATAAGAAGAATGTGAAAAAACAGCACCAAAACCAACTCAATAGTATAAAGTATCAAGTTGAATCGAAACAATATTAGTTTTTTTGTTATAAATACCTAATTTGACACGTTGAGCATTACTATACAAAGCTTTACTTTTTTTAATTAAAATAATTTCTAAAATGTTTTTTGAAAAAACACCAGTTGACTTACGTTTTTTTCGTAAACGAATAATATACATAAAAATTAATTATAAACTTTCTAAGATCTTATAAAACAAAAATAAAGCCACCCCTATGAATTGCATCGTAAGGCAATAACATGTAATCGCAATACGGAACAAACATGGTAAGAATAATACTCGGAAAAAAACCAAAAAATATAATTAAAAATGCAAAAATCGACATTAAAGTAAATTCACGTAAAGATAAATCCATGTATTTACCAATAATCTCATATCGATCTAAAATAGCGAAGCTATTACCATACATAATTCGATTATATAACCAAAAAGAATAAACCATAATAAAAATAATAGAAAAAACTGAACAAACAGCCAAAATAAGATTTGATTTTACAAGAGCTAAAAGAACACCGATTTCAGCAATAAAATTGAAAGTACCTGGAAAACTAACATTAGCTAATGTATAAATTAAAAAAAAAATACCAAATAATGGCATAAATCGCACTAAACCGCGTAAGTCCGTGATATTTCTAGTATGATATCTTTCATATAAAAACCCAATAGACATAAATAAAGCACTAGAAATAAACCCATGACCGATCATCAGATATAAACTACCAGAAAGACCGTCTATGTACGTTGTAAACAACCCTAAAATAACAAATCCCATATGACCTATTGAAGAGTAGGCAATTATTTTTTTTAAATCTAGTTGTCTAGTTGTCGAAAAGGAAGTATAAAAAATACCAATTATAACTAAAACTAAAACAAGAGGAGCAAAATAACTAACAGCATCTGGAAATAAGGAAATTACAAAACGCATAATACCATAGGTACCTAATTTCAATAATAAGCCAGCCAGGATAATAGACCCAAAAGTAGGAGCTTCAACATGCGCCTCAGGCAGTCAAATATGAACAGGAAATAGTGGAATTTTAAAAGAAAAAGAAATAAAAAGTAATCAAAATAAAAAATTTTGATCAAAAAATGATAATGGAGTTTGCTTTAAAACTAAATAATCTACAGAATTGTAACCCCATCATAAATAAAAAATTGCAACGTATAAAAACACAGAACCGATGAGTGTGTATAGTAAAAATTGAAAAACTGCATGAATTTTACGGTCTCGAGAACCCCAAATACCTATTATAAAAAACATTGGAAATAAAATTACCTCAAAAAAAATAAAAAAAACGAAAAGATTAGACGTGGTAAATGAATTTACTAACGCAAATTCAAGAATAAATAACATTAATAAAAAAAATCTAACTTTTTCTACACTTGAATATCAACTAACCAAAATACAAATAGGTACTAAAAACGTAGTTAATAATATAAAAAAAACGGAAACACCATCTATATAAAAAAAAAATTTATCAGAAATAATAGTTTGTACCAGTATAGATGATATAAATGTAAAATAACGATCCCGTCTAAAATAATAATACATATTACTAAAATTTGAAAAACCAATTCAATCGTAATCAGTAATACCATAAGATTGAATAAATACTAAAAAAAGTAACGAAACTAAAAAAATAAAGATTGCTAAAAATAAAGATAAACGTTTAATAACCCAGATATTGATCTTAAAAGCGATAGCAATACATAAAAATAAAATTGAAAATAGCATTAAAAACTCAAACGTATAAAAAAATGTTTTAAAAGTAAATAATAAAGCCAATATGTAATAATCAAACAAAAATAAAAATAAAATAGCGACATCTAAAACTTTCTTTAAAGATATAGTTGAATTTAATGAGTATAAAACATTACTTTTATTTCTTGCTAACAGATTAAAAGCTGTATTTAAAAAAAATAGCATGAAAAGTTAAGTAAGTTTAACGTAAAACGTTAAAATTCAGGAAGTGGCTTTTTATCTAATCCCAACCCTTGCTGCATAAGCTCATACAACAGGATAAGCCTCCCAAAAATCTCTTATCATATCTGCTGTATAATTAAATCTTCGATATTCTACAGAATTAAGGATATTTTTAAAATAATTGTTTAACTGTATATCCGATTTAAAAAATGGAGTATTCATCTAATCCAAACTATTGAAAAGCATTATTAAACAACCCGGCATCCATTACCAATTTACCCCCTATCAATACCAACACAACAAACTTAATTATCTAAAGTTATCGGTACACTGCAGCAAAACAATATCATCTAAACAAATAACCAAACATTTTGAACCAACAGGCGCTTTGTAACAACAGGCGCTTTGTAACAACAGTTTCAGTATAAAATTGTTCTAAATTACTTCATCATAGAAATAATATGTATAAAACGCTGATATAAAACTAAATACACACCTACAGATAGGTTTAAAACAA
>Ga0154020_10002413_pt1 | contig 22802 bp, 19 predicted proteins | sample Klosneuvirus_201_FD_109709 | JGI IMG/M metagenome (GOLD analysis project Ga0154020, IMG submission 109709) | Active sludge microbial communities from wastewater, Klosterneuburg, Austria - Klosneuvirus_20160825_MG | ecosystem: Engineered > WWTP > Aerobic digester > Activated sludge | place...
ATATGGACAACTTCCCAGCACACAAAACAAATCCCAAGTTGACCACATTCCAACATTAAAATTGCAGTAACTATGAAATTGAAAGTCTACTTTTGAATTGTACTAAAATGGGGAAGCTTACAACACGGTCGGCTTTCTATTTTCGAGTTTCCAGTTTGTTTCATTATGTCACACAATAAATAATCAATATTCCAATTCCAAATGCAAATGGAGAAATTAGTTGAAAGTAAAATGGTTTTAGATTGTCGGCAAACTTAATTGCCAGTTTATGATGAAGGTGTCGAGGAACAAAATACAGAACCAAAGAAGTAATAAGAATGAACCAACCAACAATCGTGAAAATTAGTGGATATTTGGAGATGTCAGAGGACAAAATTAAACCGATTGCTGGTATCATTCGTAAGGTGATTTCTGCATAGTTTATAAAGTTTGTGCTTCCTGCGGTTCTTACAAGTTGTCTTGCCTTTTTAGGTGAGAATAGCATAATTATTCCAGCACAAATAAAAAAAACTCCGAATAATATTACTGTCCATTTTGCTATTGAAATCATTTCTTCTTGATTTTTGATGTTGTCTTTCCAACTGATTTTGTAGGCTTGTCGTCTTAACCATAAGAGTTGAAACCTAATTCAAAAACACTTTCATAGAATTTTTTGCCCGTTCAATGTCGTCAATGTGAATGGCAAAATGTGTCACTTTGTTTTTCATACTTTTTATTTTTAGTTGTTACTCGATTTTCTTTTTTTCTCGTTTACATATTCTAAAATATCAGCAGGTTGACAGTTTAAAGCCTTACAAATGGCTTCTAAAGTGCTAAAGCGTATTGCTTTTGCTTTTCCGGTTTTTAAAATAGATAAGTTAGAAAGTGTCAGTTCCACTTTTTCTGATAGCTCATTTAGCGACATCTTTCGCCTTGCCATCATTACATCTAAATTTACAATGATTGGCATAGATTATACGGTTAAATCGTTTTCGTTTTGAATATCTACTCCTTTTTTGAAAATAGTCGCAATGATATAAATAACAGCACCCATTAAAATAAATGCTTGACTGTCTACCCAAAATTGGTTTAGGTTGTCGGTAACAAAACCATAATGCAATAAATCTTTAGCTAACTGTCTAGCAATGTAACTTAATAGTCCAATTGAAAGGGTATAATAACTAATTTGATAAATTTGTCTCGCAACAAAAATGCTGAACGGTTTTGATAAATCCATTTTGTGCATTAGTCTGATAACTATGTAAAATAGGCAAGCTTTTAAAATTGAAATGATTAGAATAAAGCTATAGATGCCGAAAAATGCTATTTTACTCTCCTTATACATTTCAGTTAAGTCCAACGTTTGATAAAGATTTTGGACAAATTCAGGCTTATACAGACTGAAAAAGAAATTTACTATTAAGCCTCCTGCTTCAATGGACAAGCCGACAAAAATGAGCCAAGCCACAGTATATAAGCCCCAAAATACGAAGTTGTTTGTTTTTGACATCGTGATATAAATTTAGTATGATGTCGCAAATGTAATAAAAATTTATTGATAAACAATAAATATATTTTGATAAAGAAAAAATAAATGTCTTACCCTAAAAGTCAGGGACATTGTCCGATGGGTCTGTCTGTTTTATTCGGGGTGTCTTTAAGCTGCCGCATAACGCCTAGCTATAAGACGTATGCGTGTAAATACCTACATCTTTCTCCCAAGTTGCTGCCGAAATTTAATAGCACACACTTTAAGAACCTACGATATAGCATATGTATTATAGCTGATGTTGGCAGCTGTGCGTTCAACTGCTCATTTTTTCAATCATCTTTCCTGTCGCTTCAATTATCTCGGGTAATTTAAGCTCAACTCCTTTTGTTATCATCTTAGTTGACAGTTGTCCGACCCATGTCATAGCTTTTGAAAGTTTACTCTCCTTTGTTCCCTTTGATTTAATGATCTCCTTAATTGAATCAACTTCCTCTATCGGAACATTTAGATTTTTTAGTTGTTCGGAAAACTCCTTCAAATTCCCTTCAATAGTCTGCTTGTTGTCAGTTTGTACAACATTGTCACCTACACCAAGATTAGTATTGTTTGAACCTCCATAAACATAATAGTTCACAATATTTCTTGCTTGTTCCCTTGTCTCATTTGTCGGTGTAAAGTCATCGTCCATATTTGGAAATTTTTCTTGGAGTTCAAGTAAAATATCAAGAAGTCTTTGTTTAGTCTGGTCGACAATATTTCTGAGTTGGCTTGGCAAAACTATTTTCCCAGCACTTATTAGATGAGTCCCGGGGTCATTTTTCCTATAAAGTCCAGCAAGAGTGTTAACGTAACTTTGTCCGAGAGGAATCATTAAGGTACTTTCACCGGTTCCTTGACTAACTGCATCTTCTAATCCCTTGATTCCGCCAATCTCAGTATGCTCGTAGAAATTTATATCAAGTGACTTACCTAACTCGTCTAACATCAGTGGTGCGTTACGCCATTCTCTGCCAAAGTTGTCAACGAAATGACCAATGATTTTTACTTGAAATATCCTGTACTCTGGGATATTTTCTTTAACGGAGTATCCTCCTAATTCATTAGCTAGCCAATTCTTTAATTCGTCTATCTTCAACTTACTTTGAAGTAGCTTAGCTCTTGTCAGTCCTTGCGATAGGGTTATACTGTCATAGGCCAAGTCCTTAATTAAAGTCTTTATCATTGTACTACTATTTTAACTTTGACGCATTGCTGCCAACATCCGAATATAAGTAATTGTTGTTATTTCTGCTTTAGTAAAATGCAAATGTGTATATACCCCTCCAAATGGGCAGGCTATATGCCAGTACTCGCGGCCTCTGCCAACTTGCGCATGGTTCGCACACGCTCGGGGTCAACCGTTCTGTATTTAAATTCTGCGCCTTCATCTGAGCCCATGCCTGCAATTTTTTCGTTTCGGTATTGCATAGCACTTTCACGAAATGCCGTGGAAGAGAAATGAATCTCCGTTGCTTTTGATTTGCGCACGAGCTCCTGCACGGTACTTTCATTTACTCCGGAGCCCGGCATAATAGCAATACGGCCATTGGCTTTTTTTATTAGTTCGCCAAGTAAATCTGCACCTTCCGGTGCGGTGGCCCGGTGACCGGCTGTAAGTATGCGATCAAAACCAACCTCAATACAATCTTCTAAGGTTTCAAATGGGTCGCGCGTCATATCAAACGCGCGGTGGCACGTTACCTTAAGCGGTCTTGCGCGGTCAATTAATTCTTTGCATCTCTTTTTATCGAGGGTTCCATTGGCATTCAGCAATCCTAGCACAACACCATCAACACTTATCTTCTGGCATTGATCAATATCGCGCTTCATACAATGAAACTCATAATTGGAATAATGAAAATCGCCACCCCGCGGGCGAATCATTACGTACACATCCAGGTTTACATTTTGGCGCACCGCTTCAATGGCACCAAACGAAGGCGTTGTGCCGCCTTCGCTGGGGTTATCACAAAGTTCAATGCGGTCGGCACCACCTTCCTGCGCGCGCATGGCCGACTCGATGTTATACACTACAATTTCTATTTTCATGATAAGGTTGATTTGATTTTTTGAATGTAGCTGAGTGTTAAATATAAATGAATCTGTTTACGAACTAGTGCTGTAAAGGGTTAAAAATTTTAGGGCAACTGAAAGGAGTGGATCTTTGCAACTTAAGGGTTGAGGCACTTACTTATTCTTACAACAAAGTTTTCCAGGCTTCTTCTATGCTGCCTGCATGTAAGTATGATTGCGCAAGGCGATGAATTTCGGTTGTTCCTTTTTTAGATGCTTCCTTCCATACTTCCGTTGATTGAAAGTTTTTTACTTCTGCTTCTGCTGGCAGTGCTTCAATATTTCCCAAACGTCCCAAATCGTTTCCCGTAAGGATGTTGCTGTTTCGTATCTGAGCTGGAATCTGATCAACCCCAATTCCGATTTTAACATTGGGTTTAGGAACAATGAAAACATTTTCTCCTGAGGCGCGGCAATAATAATCTTGCCCCATACGTGCCACCGCATCAATCTTGTGTGGATCAATAAATCCGTCATTAGTCAAAATCTGATCCTGAACATGCATGAGCAAAACTTCGCAGATAACGAGATTGCCCGCACCACCCTTCTGCCCAAGCGGCAATACCTGATTTACTTTGCATTCGAACGACACGGGTGATTCTGCAACGCGTGGCGGTTTTACTTTTTGTGATTGAACTGCAGTGAACCCCGCTTTGGTAAACTCGTTCACCTCTTTTGGAAACTCGCAACTTGCTAGTGAAGTTTGTTCTACCATGGTATAGGAAACCATGTTGATCACTACCTCAGGCACTTCCAAAACATTTTGTAGTGTATGCTTAGTCGTATTATCGCGCACTCGCCTGGAGGGTGAAAAGATGAGTATAGGTGGATTCATACTAAACAAGTTGAAAAAACTAAACGGACTAAGATTAACATTTCCATTTACATCAACTGAACTAACAAAGGCAATTGGCCTGGGCGAAACAGCGCCTTGCAAATAAGCTTGAAGCTTAGGTGTTTCTATTTCTTTAGGATCGATGATCATAAACTTAATTACTGAAGTTGCACATGTTTAAAATTTTTAATCTAATTGAAGGGGTCTGACCCCTTAGCGCATAGTAAGCCCAGTTAGTTAGCTGGACTGATCTTACCGGTACATTCTCCAAACCCTATACGCACATTATTTTTTTCGGCATAGCCTTTTATAATAACCGCATCGCCATCTTCAATAAAAGCTCGCTGTAAACCATTGAGTAATGAAATTGGTTTTTTACCATTCAACGTCATTTCCATCATCGATCCTAATGAATCGGTTGTTGGTCCGCTTATGGTCCCCGATGCATATAAATCGCCAACCTGAATGTTGCAACCATTAATTGTTTGATGCGCCAATTGCTGATTTACATTCCAATACAAATGTTTAAAGTTTGATTTACTGATAAGCGTTGGCTCCGCGTTCTCCGGCTTAATCGAAACTTCCAACTTAATATCAAAACTCTTTTCCCCTGCTGTCTTTAGATAAGATAATACTTCGGGAAATTGCTTTGGTCCAGCAACCCGAAAAGGTTCGAGTGCATCCATCGTTACAATCCAGGGCGAAATAGTTGATCCAAAATTCTTTCCCAGAAATGGACCTAAGGGAACATATTCCCATTGCTGAATATCGCGTGCCGACCAATCGTTGAAAAGTACAAATCCAAAAATACAAGTGTCGGCTTCGGCAACAGAAACTGACGATCCCAACTCGGTATCCTTGCAAGTAATAAAAGCTACTTCCAATTCGAAATCTAATTTTAAAGAGGGGCTAAAAATCGGACTCTCTGCATCTGCCGGTTTTATCTGGCCTTTAGGCCGCACTATGTTGGTTCCAGAAACTACAATGGATGAAGCGCGGCCATGATAGCCAACCGGCAAATGTTTCCAGTTTGGAAGCAATGCATTTTTAGGGTCGCGAAATAAAGATCCCACATTAGTGGCGTGCTCTTCACTGCTATAAAAATCAGTGTAGTTCGGAATTCTAATTGGCATACACATCTGCACCTCTGCCATGGGAATCAATGCCAACTCACGCGCTCCCACGTTCAATTTTATTTCATCATTATCATGTTGAAGTAATTCAGAAATGCGTTCGCGTACTTCGCGCGTTTTCTTTTTTCCTAAGGCTATAAAATCATTTAAATACTTTTGATTAAAAATTCCAGCGGGCAATCCAAGTCCATCAAAAAAACCATTCTCATGTAGATAAACAAGATCTAACACATACTCGCCAATAGCCACACCGGCAACGGGAGAAAGATAATCTGTTTTAAAAATGCCAAAGGGTAAATTCTGAATAGAAAAATCAGAATCTTTGGGTACTTCTAACCAACTTTTGAGTGTTGTATCGTTTGCCTTTATCATATTGGGTATCACTATTTTAAATCCTTACTTACTTGAGGCGTCTGATCGCTCGAAGCGATCTGACGCCTACGACATGATTGAACCTCAAATTTTTGAATAGTTCAAGCCAATTAATTTCTTTTACTTCCGTTTAAATCACCAACTCAATGCCCACTACATTCCCACTCGATTTTGAAACCAGAATGAAATCAACCTTAGGGCATGAATGGCGTGATTTCGTTTCAGCGCATGAACAATCTCCACCGGTAAGTATTCGTGTTAATCCATACAAAGATAACCTTCCACGTGGGATAAAAATACCCTGGAGCAATTACGGTTATTATTTACCTGAGCGGCCCGTGTTTACATTAGACCCTGCCATACATGCGGGCAACTATTATGTGCAAGAAGCCAGCTCCATGTTTTTAGAGCAAGCCGTAAAACAAACTACTGATCTTACTAAATCGCTACGCGTGTTGGATTTATGTGCGGCCCCGGGTGGCAAGTCGACACACCTGTTAAGTTTAATTAATGCGAACTCGCTTCTGATTTCCAATGAAGTGATTCGATCGCGTGCGCAGATTTTATCTGAAAATATTCAAAAGTGGGGTTGCGCTAATACAGTTGTAACGAATAGCGATCCCGAAGCATTTCAAAAATTGCAAGGCTACTTCGATCTGATTGTAGTTGATGCGCCCTGCTCGGGCGAAGGATTGTTTCGCAAAGATCCGCAGGCTACTAATGAGTGGTCAACGGATAATGCAAATCTTTGCTCGCAACGGCAACGGAGAATTCTTAATGATATCTGGCCCGCACTAAAAGAGAATGGAGTTTTAATTTATAGCACCTGCACATTCAATGAAAAAGAGAATGAGGATAATTTAAATTGGTTATCAGAAAATCAAGGCGTAGAATTTATCGACCTAAAGATTGACCCTGCATGGAAAGTTGATAAAGTGATAATAGGCAAAGCAATAGGTTATCATTTTTATCCACACAAAGTAACTGGCGAAGGTTTTTTTATTTCTGCCTTACGGAAAACGGAGTCTGAACAAGAATTAAGAATCCGACCCGGAAAGAATTTTTCGTTGGCATCTAAAAAAATTACAGAACAATTAATCGACTGGACTATCAACCCAGAAAATTTCAAAACAATCCGACAGGATAATTTATTAATTCAAATTCCCGCAGCGTTGTATAACGACATGGATTTTATAAGCAAACAATTGCATGTTGTTAGTAAGGGCACAGCAGTAGCCGAGGTAAAGCATGAAAAACTAATTCCTGAACATGCTTGGGCATTATCCAACCACTTGAACAAAACTAATTTTCCGGTTATTGATCTCAGTTTAGAAGAAGCTCTTACCTATTTAAGAAAAGATAATCTTTTAGTGGGCGAAGGAGAACGCGGCTTTGCACTCGTATCTCACCATCATTCACCTTTGGGGTGGATCAATCAACTTGGCAATCGGGTAAATAATCTTTACCCCGCCTCCTGGCGCATACGAATGAGTTCTTAAAGTGCTTGAATGGCTTCAACAATACCGTCAGGCAAAGCCATGCCACTAAAAAATATTCCTACACAAAATACTTTCTCAAAATAGTTAGCACGCTCAATCGCCAACGGTAATGAACTTATCGAAAGCACGGTGAAAGAAACAATAAACACAATCATGGTAAGGATAGTAACAATTGCTGAGCCTGCACTAAAAACAAGAATCAAACACACCGAGTTAATTGCAAAACTCCACCAAAATGATTTTGTAGTACCTACCTTAATTACATAGTTGCTGGCCGGTAATGAAAGCACCGCAGAGAAAAACAAAGCAATTACCAGAAGCCATTTTCCCTCCATCGTAACCATTGATGATAAATTGCTTTCAAGGATATCAGGAAAATAATTGAATAGTAATGTGGTTGGTATGCCTACGGCAACGCCCAAAAAGAAAATGTATTTATAGTCCGATCGTGTTGTGTCAAATTTAAACTCAGCCCGCGGCCGGGTTGGATTATTGGTAAACAAACTCAGCGAGTTTTTCTTCAACGCATAGCCCGAAACAAAAACGGCAGCGCCACCAATCATAAAGGTAACGGGTGCACCCACGTAATCAATCAAATCGACAATCACAGGCTCCATGGAATAAACAAGGTTGGCAACAATTGTTAACACAGCCATAGCGCGAGGCAATTTATCAATAGGGGTAAAAAGTTCGAGTGTTGAAAGCGCGGGGCTCGTGAAAATACTCATGGCTACCAGCCATAAAACAATTAGCAAGGGAAGTATCCATCGAAACACTTCGCCCGGGTTGCTGAAGAGTGTAAAGGCAACCGCCATAAAAACCATGGCCGCAAAACTAATTCCTGATGAGATGATAGGAATGCGATGGCCCGCTTTAAAGCGAAGGCGATCACCAATTTTACCAGCAATAAGTGGTGTGATGGTCAGGATAATTCCCTGTGTTACAATCAACAAAAATGTGAAGTCGGTAAAGTTAAACTGAACCAGAAGTTTGGGCTGGTAGTTGTGGTACGCGATCCACCCAATCACAATAGAACCATATAAAGCCGCCAAGCTCCAAAGTTGTTTCCATTCAATTTTTTCAGTCTTAAAAGTTTCAATTGAAGTTGCTGAGTTATCCATTCTATTTAATATTATTTCGCCAATCTATATCTATTTGATCAATCTACGAATATTATATGCCAACCGGATTTTTGAGAACGTATTAAACCCGCTGCGTTTTCCTATTTTTGCCTTCTTAATAGGTTATTTATTGATTTTTTATGGCACTCTCCACCAAATACGACCCTACAGAAATTGAAGACAAGTGGTATCAATACTGGTTAACCCAGAATTTTTTTCACTCTGAAGTTAATCCCGCCAAGGAACCGTATTGCATCGTAATTCCGCCACCCAATGTAACCGGAGTTTTACACATGGGCCACATGCTTAACAATACTATTCAAGATGTGTTAATTCGCAAGGCGCGCATGGAAGGAAAAGAGGCTTGCTGGGTGCCGGGTACAGATCATGCAAGCATTGCCACGGAGGCAAAAGTAGTTCAGATGCTTCGCGAGCGGGGAATAAAAAAATCAGATTTATCGCGCGAAGAATTTTTAAAGTATGCCTGGGAGTGGAAAGAAAAATATGGTGGAATCATTCTTGAGCAACTTAAAAAGTTAGGCGCATCGTGCGATTGGGACCGCACTTCATTTACCATGGATGAAGATTATTATAAGGCGGTAATAAAAGTTTTTATCGATCTCCATAATAAAGGTTATATCTATCGCGGTTTGCGCATGATCAATTGGGATTGCGAAGCCAAAACTGCTTTGTCTAATGAAGAAGTACTCTATAAGGAAGATGGCGAGAAATCGATGCTTTATTCCGTTCGCTATAAAGTAAAAGACACTGCCGATGATTGGGTAGTTATTGCTACCCAGCGCCCCGAAACTATTATGGGTGATGTAGCTATTGCCGTTAATCCATCTGACGAGCGTTATAAAAATCTTATAGGCAAAAAAGTATTGGTGCCCTTTATCAATCGCGAGATTATTGTGATCGCTGATGATTATGTTGATAAAGAATTTGGAACCGGCTGCTTAAAAGTTACCCCCGCTCATGACGTTAACGATTATGAAATCGGTTTGCGACATAACCTTGCGGTGATTGATACCATTAACGATGATGGCACGCTAAACGAAAAATGTGAGCTGCCGAAGTTTTTTGGTAAGGATCGTTTTGCGGTTCGTAAGGAAATTGTAAAAGACCTGAAGGCTGCAGGACATCTGGTAAAAGAAGAAGAGTTTATTACGCGCATTGGGCGATCGGAACGTACGAACACCGTGGTGGAACCAAAGCTTTCACTTCAATGGTTTGTGAAGATGAAAGAAATTTCGCGGCAAGCATTTCAGGCTGTTGAAACTGATGAAATAAAACTTCATCCTGCAAAGTTCAAAAACACCTATCGCTATTGGATGGAGAACGTGCGCGATTGGTGTATCTCGCGACAGCTTTGGTGGGGCCATCGCATACCCGCTTATTATTATGGTGAAGGTGAAAACGATTTTGTGTTAGCACAAAACATAGCCGAGGCTGTAAAAGCTGCTTCTAAAAAGTCAGGAAGATCAATAACAGAAAATGATCTTCGCCAAGATTCGGATGTGTTAGATACCTGGGCTTCTTCCTGGCTTTGGCCAATTGAAGTATTTAAAGGATTTGCCGATAGTTCATTCGATGAAGCAACCGGAAAAATTATTCCATCAAAAAACAAGGAGCTCGAATACTATTATCCAACGCAAGTATTGGTAACTGCCCCCGAAATACTTTTCTTTTGGGTAGCACGAATGATTATTGCGGGGTATGAGTACATGGACAAAAAACCTTTTGAGCATGTTTACCTCACCGGTATTGTTCGAGATAAGCAAGGCCGAAAGATGTCTAAGTCGCTCGGCAATTCGCCCGATCCGCTTGAGTTAATAAAAACTTATGGTGCCGATGCGGTGCGCACCGGCATGCTCTTTAGCTCACCTGCAGGTAATGATTTGTTATATGATGAAAAATTAATAGAGCAGGGAAGAAACTTCACCAATAAAATTTGGAATGCATTCCGTTTAGTAAAAGGATGGGAAGTAGATAAACAATTAATCCAACCCGAAGAAAATAAGACCGCGATTCAATGGTTTGAATCTAAATTCAATCAATCGCTTACTGAGTTAACCGATCATTTCGAAAAGTTTAGAATGTCGGACGCCTTGCATGGCGTTTACAAATTAATTTGGGATGATTTCTGTGCGTGGTATCTGGAGATGATAAAACCAGAATTCGGAAAACCGATCGATGCGGTAACGTACACTAACACTATTTCGCTTTTTGAAAATGTATTGAAAGTACTTCACCCCTTCATGCCCTTTATTACTGAAGAACTGTGGAGTGAATTAAATACCCGTGCAGAAAAAGAATGCATACTTGTGGCAACCTGGCCCCAACCTGGTGCAGTTGATGAAGCTATTTTAAAAGAGTCAAACTTTGCCTTTGAAACCATTACCCAAATTCGCAATGTTAGAAATGCAAAAGGAATTTCACCTAAGGAGGCATTAGGTTTGTATTGCCATAACACTCAGAACAATCTTGTTTCGTTCTGGCCTATCATTAAAAAGCTCTCAAATATTAATGCGGTTATTGCCACCGGAGAAAAACCAAGTGGTGTTTCATTCTTGGTAGGAACGGTAGAGTTTACAATTCCTTTAGCGGGCAAACTGGACGCAGCTGCTGAGCGCGAAGCCATTTTAAAAGATCTGGAATATCAACGGGGGTTTCTCATTGGAGTTGACAAAAAGTTATCCAATGAAAAATTTGTAAGCGGAGCGCCCGCCCATGTATTAGATATGGAACGCAAGAAAAAAGCTGACGCTGAAACAAAGATAAAAGCGTATGAAGAAGCACTTAACCTACTCAAGTAAATTTAACCGGTGAGTAGGGATTGAGGTAATGAAAGAATTTTTTAGAGATGCGCTTAACTAAACCCGCATCGCCAAAAGCAATTCTATATTTTTAAATTTCATTGCAAACTTTCGAGCGATCGATTCATTCGTCAACGTTCCCTTATAGGTATAAACTCCTTTCATAAACCATTTGTGTGCAAAAATCATTTCCTCCACCCCACCCTCTTCTGCAGCTCTTAAAATAGTTGGTGTAAAAATGTTACTTAATGCGGTAGTTGCCGTAGTGGCAACCCGCGAGGCAACATTGGGAACACAATAGTGAATGATGTCATACTTTCTAAAGACTGGTCTATTTAAACTGGTAGTCTCTGAAGTTTCTATGCAGCCGCCTTGGTCAATACTTAAATCAATAATCAGTGAGTCGGGCCTCATGCTCTTAACCATTTCTTCGGATACAACATGGCGCACCTTTCCCTTCTCAGCGCGAAGGGCACCAATCACCACATCTGCGGTCAGCAAACTTTCACTAAGCGTAATAGTGTCTATGGTTGAAGTATAAAATTGATGACCAAGCGTATGTTTTATTCTCCTCAGTTTATACAGATGATTATCAAAAACCTGAATCTCTGCTCCCAAGCTAAGCGCTGCCCGGGCTGCATATTCAGCCACCGTACCTGCACCAATAATTACCACTTTGGTTGGTGGCACACCGGTGATACCACCCAAAATAATTCCTTTGCCTTTATTAACCGTGCTTAAATATTCCGCTGCAATTAGCATAACAGTGCTCCCCGCAATCTCACTCATAGCGCGCACAATGGGCATGCCCCCAACTTTGTCTTCAATAAACTCATAAGCCAAAGCCGTAACTCGTTTTTTCAGTAAGGCATTGATACAATCTTGTTTCAAATGCCCCATCTGCAAAGCAGAAATCAATGCTTGCCCAGGTTTAAAATATTCAATTTCCTCTAACGAAGGCGGTTCAATTTTGAGAATAATATTTGCCTTGTAAACTTCTTCCGGGGAGTATGCAATTTTTGCCCCAGCCTCACTGTATTCTTTGTCAGCAAACTTAGAGCCTTCCCCGGCCATAGTCTCCACAATTACTTCGTGCCCATTATTTGTAAGCAATGCTACTGCATCTGGCGTAAGGCTAATACGATTCTCTTGTAATGAAACTTCGCGTGGCAAACCAATAAGAAAAGAGTGTTTTGCTTTTTTTACTTTTAGCATTTCCTCTTGAGGATAGAGGCTTGATTTCGCTAATGCTTCAAATCCTGACTTCTTCTTTTCACTCATGGCTACGAAAATAAATATTTCTGCTTACAGAATCATGATGATCAATTCTCACTTCAAAATATTTGTTTGGTAATAGTGAACTCACTTTTTCAGGCCACTCTATCAAACATAAATTACCCGAACTTAAATACTCCTCAAATCCAAAATCCAAAGCCTCTACTTCCTTTTTCAATCGATACATATCAAAATGATACACAACCCCGCCATCTGCTTTGTCATACTCATTTACAATCGAAAAGGTAGGGCTCGTTACATGTCCCTCAATTCCAATTTCCTTTACCAATTGTTTAACTAAGGTAGTCTTTCCGCTGCCCATCTCGCCATGCAAAAGCCAAACAGTTTTATCGATGCCTTCAATCAGTAATTGCTTAGCTGCTTTATCAAGATTACTCAAGATCACCGAACCACTGCCCAGCAATTTCCATGAATCAGGCATTCTTCGAAGATAATAAAATAAAAGGAATGATTACCTCCTCCAGACTTACTCCCCCATGTTGAAACGTGTCTTTATAAAAATTCACGTAGTAATTATAATTGTTAGGATAAGCAAAAAATTGATCTTCAATTGCAAATACATAGGACGTAGAAACATTTGTCTTGGGCAAAAAGAAACGCTCTGGCTTGGGGGCCTCAAATACTTTGTCGCCCGAAAACCCAAGGTTTTTACCTTGCTTATATCTCAAATTTGAATTAACACTTTTGTCGCCCACAATTTTAAAAGGTCGCTTTACGCGAATCGTTCCGTGATCGGTAGTGATAATTACTTTTGCCTTTTTCTCAGAAATTTTTCTCAAGATATCCATCAATGGCGAATGAATAAACCACGATTTAGTTATAGAACGATAAGCCGATTCATCAGGCGCTAACTCGCGCACCATTGCCATATCAGTGCGGGCATGCGAAAGCATATCCACAAAATTGTAAACGATTACATTTAAGTCGTTATGAAATAAATTATTGATGGAGTCTGCCAGATCGCGACCTTCTTCCAGTTTTTTAATTTTATTGTAAGAGAATTTTATGTTCAGATTATTTTTCCTAATCTGTTTGGCTAGAAAATCATCTTCAAAATTATTTTTGGATTCATCCTCATCTTCACCCACCCATAAATCAGGATGAGTCTTTGCCATTTCGGAAGGCATTAACCCAGAGAAAATTGCATTGCGAGCATACGCTGTGGTTGTTGGCAAAATAGAATAATAAGTTTCCTCACTATCCACATTAAAATATTCGGCAAGCACCGGTTCAATGGTTTTCCACTGATCGAACCTTAAATTATCGATTAGAATAAAAAAGGTTGGTTCGCCTGGTTTTAATTCAGGAAAAACTTTCTTCTTCATCATCTGATGCGAGAGCATCGGCTTATCGGCACCGGTGTTATTTAGCCAACCTTCATAATTGCGTTTTATAAATCGGCAAAAATTTAAATTCGCCTCAACCTTCTGCATTTCTAACACTTCACCCATATCGCGGTTATCCGCCTGCTCCATCTGCAACTCCCAAAAAACTAACTTCTTATAAATATCTGCCCATTGTTCATGATTCATATTGTCCAGAAAAGCCATGCTGATTTTTCTAAAATCCTGCTGGTAGCTAAGGTTTGTTTTTTCAATAACCAATCTCTTATTATCAAGTATTTTCTTAATCGCCAATAAAATTTGGCTTGGCTTGATGGGTTTTATCAGGTAGTCATCAATCTTAGAGCCAATGGCATCTTCCATAATCTGCTCCTCTTCATTTTTGGTTATCATTATGATAGGGAGATTAGGCTTATTATTTTTTATCAGACTAAGCGCCTCCAGGCCACTCATGCCGGGCATGTGTTCATCTAAAAAAACAATATCAAAATGTTTTTTTTCACTTAGCTCAACTGCATCCGAAGCATTATTAACGGGAGTTATATCATAACCACGCTGTTCAAGAAATAAAATATGCGGTTTCAGTAAATCAATCTCATCGTCCGCCCACAAAATGGTATATCTTTGCATAAATAAAGAGTAAAATTCTTTCTAAGTTACGGTTTATACATCCAATCTCAATTGATCGTTTGAATAAAAAGAAAATCATTAACGACCCAGTTTACGGATTCATCTCTATACAGAGTGATTTGATCTATGACCTTATTCAGCATCCGTATTTTCAGCGACTGCGCTACATCAAACAATTAGGCCTAAGCGACCTGGTTTATCCGGGCGCACTGCATACACGTTTTCATCATGCTTTGGGTGCCATGCATTTAATGGGCAGGGTTTTAAAAAACCTTCAACTGAAAGGCGTTGAGATTAGCGAACAAGAAGAGGAGGCCGCATTAATTGCCATTTTGCTTCACGATATTGGTCACGGACCGTTATCGCATGCCTTAGAGGAAACCTTGCTGGTTGATATCAAGCATGAAAGCCTTTCTTATCTTTTCATGAAAGAACTCAACAAGCAATTTAATGGAGCCCTAAATCTTGCCATCAAATTTTTCAGAAATAGTTATTCAAGAAAGTTCTTCCATCAGTTAATAAGCAGCCAACTAGACATTGACCGACTTGACTACCTGAAACGCGATAGCTTTTTTACTGGCGTGCTGGAAGGTACCATTGGCGTGGATCGGATAATTGCCATGTTAAATGTGCACGAAGATCAATTAGTAGTTGAAGAGAAGGGAATTTACAGCATCGAAAGTTTTTTGCATTCGCGCAGGCTTATGTATTGGCAAGTTTACCTGCACAAGACAGCTTTAAGTGCTGAGCGGATGATGATTAATATTATCCGCAGAGCGCAATATCTGTTACAAGCAGGTGAAAAATTACAAGCAACAGATGCCTTGCATAATTTCTTATTGAATAGTTATAAGATTTCTGATTTTAATGAAAGCCCAGAATTGCTCGATTTATTTGGGCAAATGGATGATAACGATATTTGGGGTTCAATAAAGTGCTGGCGCAATCATGCCGATGCAATTCTTTCGGGCTTATGCAATCGGCTTTTACAGCGCGAACTCTTTCAGATTATTTTATCCACAGAGCCAATTAAAAAGAGCTCAGTCGAAAAAGTAAGGCAAGAAATTCACCAGGTGTATGGTATTCTTAGAAAGGACACAAACTACCTTTACTCATTAGGCACGGTTAGCAACGAGGCCTATGTATCGGGAGGTAAGTCCATCAACATTCTAACTAAAAAGGGCGACATATTAGATATTGCGCAAGCCTCCGACTTGCCAAGTATTAAGGCAATTAGCAAAATCGTTGAGAAAAACTATTTATGCTGGCCCAAAAATGTATCTTTGTAATGGTCAGTTTGCATTTTATTCCGATTCAAATTAGCAAAACACTCTATGGATTTTAGCATCGCTCAAATAGCCGCCATGTTAGGTGGCGAGGTGAAAGGTGAAGGCGAAGAAAAAATAAATATGCTCGCCAAAATTCAGGATGCCAAAAAAGGTCAACTTGCTTTTTTATCAAATCCAAAATACGAGCAATTCATTTACACTACCCAGGCAAGTGCAGTTATTGTAAAAAAAGATTTTCAGGCAAAGAAGGAGCTAACAACAAACCTTATTCTTGTTGACGACCCTTACAACAGTTTTACACAGTTATTAGAGGAATATCACAAACTCGTTTCGTTTCAGAAAACGGGTATAGAAGAACCTTCCTTTCTCGGAGACAAATCCACTATCGGAAAAAATATTTATCGGGGTGCGTTTTCATATATCGGTCACAACGTGAAACTTGGCGACAACGTGAAGGTATATCCGCATACTTACATAGGCGATAACGCAATAGTTGGAAACAATACTATCCTCCATGCCAATGTAAAAATCTATGCCGACAGCCGAATTGGAAACAATTGCGTAATTCATGCCGGCACGGTAATAGGCAGCGATGGCTTTGGCTTTGCTCCGCAAGCAGATGGAACCTACAAAACAATTCCTCAGTTGGGCAATGTATTAATTGAAGATGATGTTACGATTGGTGCAAATACTGTAATTGATTGCGCCACCATGTTTGGCGATTCAACCATCATCCGCAAAGGGGTTAAGTTGGATAACTTAATACAGATAGCTCACAATGTTGAGGTTGGAAAAAATACAGTGATTGCTGCGCAGGCCGGCATTTCAGGGTCAACCAAAGTGGGCGAAAATGTAATGATTGCTGGTCAGGTTGGTATTGCGGGCCATCTTGTTATTGCCAATCGTACTCAGGTTGGTGCACAGGCAGGCATTTCTAAATCGGTTAAAGAAGAGGGACAGCAAATTATTGGATACCCTGCAATTGGTATTAAGGATTATTTCCGCTCGTATGCAATCTTTAAAAAGCTGCCTGACTTAAATGATCGCCTGCGCCAACTTGAAAAGTTGCAAATGAAGGACGAACCTGATTCAAAGTCATAAATGAACTTTAGATTCTAATCTTTTTATTGCGAATTGAAGGCCAAAAAGGCATCTTCTCTAACTATTGCTCCCTTTCTTGATATTCCATAGAATCAGGCTTAAATTTGCCACCTTTTAACTATGATGCTAAATCACAAGCAACAAACTATTAAGAAGTCCGTGACTTTATCAGGGGTAGGTCTCCATACCGGGGTGCAAACCAATATGACCTTTCTGCCCGCCAAACCAAATCACGGAATAAAGTTTCAGCGGATTGATTTACCCGGCTCGCCCATTGTTGATGCAGACTGCGATCGCGTTGTTGATGTATCTCGAGGAACAACCATTGAACAAAGTGGCGCGCGCGTTAGTACCATAGAACATACACTGGCCGCATTGGTAGGGCTTGAAATAGATAACGTACTTATCCAATTAGATGGCCCCGAAGCGCCCATCATGGATGGTAGCTCCATTCAGTTTGTAAATATCTTGAAAGAAGCTGAAACCGAAGAGCAAAATGCTTTGCGCGATTTCTTTGAGGTGCAAGACAGTATCTTCTATCGGGAAGCTGCCCGTAATGTAGAAATTGCAGCACTTCCGTTGGATGATTATCGGGTAACGGTAATGATCGATTACAACTCTCCTGTTTTAGGCAGTCAGCACGCATCCATCACAAACATTCGCCAATTCGAAAAAGAAATTGCCTCATGCCGCACGTTTTGTTTTTTACATGAGCTTGAAATGCTTTATAAAAACAACCTGATTAAGGGTGGGGATTTAAATAATGCCATTGTAATAGTTGACCGTGTTGTTGAAACCCACGAACTGGAAAACATTGCCAAAATGCTTGGCAAACCAAAAGTGGAAGTAAAGAAAGAAGGCATCTTAAATAATATTGAGCTTCGCTATAACAACGAACCGGCACGCCACAAACTGTTAGATATTATTGGAGACCTTGCTTTAGCTGGACGACCGCTTAAAGCACAAATCTTAGCAGCTCGTCCTGGTCATGCAGCAAACGTGGCCTTTGCTCGTAAGCTGAAAAAACTAATGCAAGAGGACGACAAAAAAGGTCGCCCTAAGTATAATCCAAACTTGCCGCCTGTGATGGACATTAATCGAATCACAGGTACGCTGCCCCATCGCTATCCATTCTTGCTTATTGATAAAGTAATCTATCTCGATAACGAAACAGTTGCTTGCGTAAAAAACGTAACGTTTAATGAACCCTATTTTCAAGGTCACTTTCCTGGCAACCCGGTAATGCCCGGTGTATTGCAAGTAGAAGCCATGGTGCAAACCGGAGGCATTCTAGTGCTTAACACCGTGCCCGATCCCGAAAACTATTGGACATATTTTTTAGGTATAGAAAATTTTAGATTTAGAAAAATGGTTCTTCCTGGCGATACATTAGTTATTCAGTGCGACTTGATTGCACCCATAAAAAGAGGCATCGCTAAAATGTACGGACGCGCTTATGTAGGCAATAGTCTGGTTTGTGAAGGTTCTATGACTGCAAGCATTGTCCGTAAAGATTCATGAGTTATCATCCCCTAGCCAACGTACACCCAGAGGCGAAAATTGGCAACAACGTAATAATAGAACCCTTTGCTACCATAAAATCAAACGTGGTTATTGGCGATAATAGCTGGATAGGACCCAATGCTGTTATTTGGGAAGGCGCAAGGCTTGGAAAAAATGTAAAGGTTTTTCCGGGCGCATCCATTTCGGCTGTGCCGCAAGACTTAAAATTTGCCGGTGAGAATACCGAAACTTTTATTGGCGACAATACAGTAATTCGCGAATATGTTAGCATCAGCAAAGGCACATCCGATAAGTTTAAGACAGTAGTTGGTAGCAATTGCCTTTTAATGGCTTATGTACACATTGCCCACGATTGCATGGTTGGTAACAATTGTATTTTGGCCAACACTGTGCAGGTAGCAGGCCATGTAACTATTGAAGACTGGGCTATTATTGGTGGTGCCAGTGCCTTGCATCAGTTTGTTAAAGTGGGTGCCCACGTAATGATCTCAGGTGGATCATTAGTGCGCAAAGATGTGCCGCCATTTACAAAAGCAGCCCGCGAGCCTCTTACCTATGCAGGTGTAAATACTGTAGGTTTGCGTAGAAGAGGATTTACCTCAGAAAAGATTAGTGAAATTCAGGAAGTATATCGTTATGTTTTCCTTAAGGGATTAAATAATTCAAAAGCACTGGATTTGGTAGAAAGTGAATTGAGCGCAAGCGATGAACGAGATTATATCGTTTCTTTTATCCGCACCAGCGAGCGCGGAGTAATGAAAGGTTTTTCAGCAAACTCGGCTGCATTTGAATGAAGATCAATGCAAAAAATCTAAGTAAGCGCTTCAATCGCGATTGGATTTTTAAAGATTTTACATTTCAATTTTCTTCACCTAATACCTACGCGCTTTTAGGACCAAACGGATCAGGCAAATCAACGCTGCTGCAAGTTTTGTGGGGCCAAATGTTACCCAGCCAGGGAAGTGTTGCCTACGAAATTGATGGAAACGAAATTCCCCTTACCGAAATTTATAAGCACATTTCCATAGCCACGCCTTACATGGATTTGATTGATGAATTTACCTTGATTGAAATGGTAAAGTTTCACTTCAGGTTCAAGGCTATTAGAAACAACAAAACCGCAGAGGAATTGCTCGAGATCTTTGAATTGACAAAAGCCAAAGACAAGACGATAGCCAATTTTTCATCAGGCATGCGGCAACGCCTTAAATTAGGATTAGCTTTTTATTCGCAAGCCGACATTCTTTTTTTGGATGAACCAACTACTAATTTGGATAAGAAATCAATCGATTGGTACCAATTAAACCGGGAGCAGTTGCCCAATGAAACAATGATTTTAATTGCCTCTAATCAGGAGCATGAATACCCGGCTCATGCTCAAAAGATTGACATTCTATCTCTTAAAAAAGGTTACTAAAAGCCTAGAGCCTTGATTAAACCTAAAAATTAGATAGCCTTGAAGTTTAATTTTTTTTAGAATAGCCGTTTTACTATGTTTAAACTGATTTTAATAACACTACAAATGAAATTACTAAGAATTCTGTCACTTGTTTTTATCTCCGCAGTACTACTTACCTATGCAGGCTGCAAAGGAAAGGGTTCTGATCCAGAGCCAGTGGCTGATGTTCAGTTTGCTAAACTGAAAAAGACCTGGAAAATAAAAACGGTTACTTTTGATAATACTGACAGAACTACTGATTACCCTGGATTTCAGTTAACCTTTTCGGGCACAAAGGGCACCTATCCATTTGATTACGCAACATCTAACCGACCATTTCCAAGCCCATGGAAAGCATTAGGCAAGATTGATTTTGGAGCCTCACCTGAAACTCAATTGATTCGAGATAAGGGTGTTGTTGCTGATGAATTAGCAATGACTTATGTAGTTACTGAAACAACCCTTAAAATTGAATTTACCTTCAATAGAGATGGATACACATCAAGAACAAAAGAAGTAAAAGGTCCGTGGATTTTTGAATTCACGCTTTAAAAGTCATTTTAATAAATACATAAAAGCCCGATTTTCCGATCGGGCTTTTTTATTTTAGTACCACCACCGTTACTCCGGCTCCGCCCCGCTCAACGTGTTCATCGGCAAACGAAGCAACTCCTTTGAATTTCTTTAACTGTTCGCGCACAATTTTTCGAAGCACCCCTTCACCTTTTCCATGAAGGATTTTTAACTCGCCTTGCCCTAAAAGTATAGCATCATCAATAAACTGATCTAGTATCGAGCTAACTTCTTCTACCCGCTTGCCGCGAATGTCTAGCGTGGTATTAAACGTTGATTGCTTGCGCATCACATCAACACCAAAAGATTTTGCTTTAGCGAACGTTGGATTAGCAGCAACAAGATCGCTGCGTATCAATTGCTTTAATTTTACCTGCGAACGTAAATCGCCAAATTGCACCGTAGCAAGTTGATCTTTTATAGAGATTACTTTCCCGCTTACTTCCTGGCCAATCAGCCGAACACTATCACCAACTTCAATCTTGTCATGCTGCTCAGGTATATAAACTGTAGGTTTTACTTTTTGCACTAATCCCTCAAGTCCTTGCCGGATTTTTCTTGTTTCCTTTTTCTCAGCATTGTTTTCGCGAATATGACGGATCGTTTTTTCAATCTCCCGATTGGTTTCTTTTAAAAGAATTGAAGCCTCTGTTTTCGCCTTATCAATGATCTCCTTCTTTTTAGAATTCAATTCTGCAGAAAGTGAATTGTACTGGGCTAACGAATCCTTTAGTTTTTTCTCTTGTTCTTTAAATTCCCGAATCCGTTTGTCCAAAGATTGCTTCTCCTCGGCAACCGACTTCATTAATGATTCTAATCCTGTCAGTTCTTGACCAATAATTTTTTCCGCATAGTGAATGGTCGCACTCGGCAAGCCGGTTTTTCTGGCAATTTCTAAAGCGAACGAACTTCCAGGCTTTCCAATTTCCAATTTAAACAAAGGCGCTAATTGGTTGGAATCAAAAAGCATCGCTCCGTTTCTGATTTTATCATGATTATCGGCAAACAATTTTAAATTATAGTAATGGGTAGTAGCTACTCCCCAAACATTTTTTTCAATCAATCCATTTAAAATCGATTCGGCAATGCCTCCACCAAAATTAGGATCTGTACCGGCACCCAATTCATCCATCAATACCAATGTGTGTTCATCTGCATGCTCAAGAAAAAAAGCCATATTTTTCAAGTGCGAACTATAGGTGCTTAAATCATTTTCAATAGACTGCTGATCACCAATATCTAAAAAGATATTTTTAAAAATTCCAACCGTAGATTTATCATGAAGCGGAGCTAACAGTCCGCATTGCACCATGTATTGAATGAGCCCAACCGTTTTTAAGCAAACTGATTTACCACCGGCATTGGGGCCAGAAATTAAAAGAAACGGATTTGAATTAGTAAGATCAATTGTTAAAGGCACCGCATCCCGCTTACCCTTCAAGCTCAGGTATAACAGTGGATGCTTTGCATGCAACCAATTTAAATCAGGATTGGGATATAAGTTGGGCAACTCGCCACCAATATCTAACGAAAGTTTTGCCTTTGCTCTCGTAAAATCAATAACCGCCAAAAACTTATACGCGGGTATTAACTCATTCAAATGCACACGCAACAAACTTGTAAGCTCTCTCAGAATTTTTACAATCTCTCTTCGCTCAGCATGATGTAAATCGCGAATTTCATTATTGGCTTCCAACACATCCAAAGGCTCCATAAACACCGTTTGGCCTGTGGCCGATTCGTCTATAATTAGACCCGACACCTTGCGCTTATGCTGCGCTGTTAGTGGAATTACCAACCGACCATCACGAATAGTTGGCGAAGCACCTTCTGGCACCCAGCCTTGGCCAACTGCTTGTCTAAAAATTTGTTCTGTCAAACGCTTAACCCGATGCTCCTCTTCCCGAATTCGTTTTCTGATCTTACCAAGGTCTGGACTTGCACTATCCCGCACGTGACCCGCATCGTCAAATTTTGATTCAATACTTGCAATTAAATTTTTAGGAATTGAAATAGACCCGGTTAAATTAAACAAGGCTGGATATGTTTCCTGATTTTTTTCTAAATACGATTTACAAGCTAGTATTGTCTTAAGTGAAGTAACGATAATATAAAATGCTTCTGGCTCTAAAAAACTATCAACAACCGAGGCGATTTTAAAATACTCAGCTGGATTTGCATAATGAGATGCGGGAAACTGATCTCCCTTCTCAAGAATTAATTTAAACTCAAGATTTTGTTTTAGG
>Ga0154020_10002414_pt1 | contig 22802 bp, 23 predicted proteins | sample Klosneuvirus_201_FD_109709 | JGI IMG/M metagenome (GOLD analysis project Ga0154020, IMG submission 109709) | Active sludge microbial communities from wastewater, Klosterneuburg, Austria - Klosneuvirus_20160825_MG | ecosystem: Engineered > WWTP > Aerobic digester > Activated sludge | place...
GTTATTGCAACCAGTAACTACGGAACAGAATTTACCTGTGTGATTAATCACGAAAATATTTATGGCGCGCAATTTCATCCGGAGAAAAGTTTGAAATTCGGAATGGAAGTGTTTAATAATTTTGCGAAAATATAATGGCACTGAAACGCATAATGCCTTGTTTGCTATACGACGGAAAAGGTTTGGTCAAAACTATTAAGTTTAAATCGCCATCTTACGTAGGCGACCCAATTAATGCCATAAAAATTTACAACGAGAAGGAAGTAGATGAGTTGATTCTGATTGACATCAATGCAAGTAAGGAGAAACGTAAAATTAATATAGCAAAAATTGCAGATTTTGCGGGAGAATGTTTTATGCCGTTTGCATATGGCGGAGGTGTAAAAACCGTTAGTGAATTTTATGAATTGTATAAAAATGGCGTTGAAAAGGTCATAGTAAATTCTCTTGTTTTCGAGAGCCCGGCTGTAATAAAGGAGGCAGTTGCTAAATATGGCTCGCAGGCAGTTGTTGTTTGTATAGACTATAAAAAATCGCTTTTCGGAAAGAAGCAAGTTTATTCGTATAATGGTCATTCGGTTAAATATGGCCCAACTGATTTTATCAAATACCTGGAGCAGGATTTAGGGGTTGGTGAACTCTTCTTGCAGAATGTGGATGCCGAAGGTACCTGGGATGGTTTCGATTATGAATTTGTGAGTGAAATGGTGAAATATACTTCTTTGCCATTAATCGCGAGCGGAGGGGCCGGTAATATTGAACATTTGAGAAAAGTGTTGTATGAATCAGGAGCCAACGCCGCCGCGGTAGGCAGTATGGCTGTTTATTCTAAAAAAGGCATGGGTGTATTAATTAATTTTCCTAAGCGTAGTGAAATAATCCAGGAATATTAACTATCTGAAAATCATTATTTTGCATTCAAGCTTACTCTCGTTAGGTTAATTTGTTTTAAAAATTCAACATAAAGTACTGAAAAAAAGCAAGATAAACTTGCATAATTTTTAAAAACGAGTAATTTTGTTACTCATTAATGATTGAAACTCTCATATCATCAAAGACCAGGATTAAGCTGTTAATGAAGTTTTTTCTTAACAGTAAAAACACCGGTTATCTCCGCAACCTTGGTGAAGAATTCGGAGAGTCGACCAATGGAATCCGTTTAGAGCTAAATAAATTCGAGAAGGCTGGTTTCCTCGATTCTTTTACTGAGGGCAATAAAAAAATATTTACAGCTAACACCAAACACCCTTTATTTAAAGAAATTAACCGAATCATTTTAAAAATGGTAGGCTTGGAGTACGTTGTAGATTACATCATACAGCGTATTGGCGATTTGCATAAAGTTTATCTGGTTGGTAAATTGTCGAAAGGCCAGGATAGTAATATGGTGGATTTGGTACTGGTGGGTAATGATTTAAATAAAACATTTTTGCTGGAGCAAATTGAGAAGGCAGAGAAAAAAATAAATAAAAAAATAAGATACGTGCATTACACAGTTGAAGAGTTTGATATAAATAAAATCAAAGAACCGGGTATGCATCCACTTTTATTGTGGACTAAAGAATAAACGATTCAGGATTATCCTGATAATAAATGCATTTTCAAATCACGAATGTGACTGAAGGGGCGAAGCCATGAAAAGCACAGAAAAAATAAAAATGGAAGTTGAACCAGGTAAGGTTTGGCGCGCTCTTTATGTGGCTTCCCGTCAGGAAAAGAAAGTGGGTGAGCTATTACTTAAAAAAGGCATTGAAGCATATGTACCTGTATTAAAAACCATGCGGCAATGGAGCGACCGTAAGAAATTGGTGGAACTGCCATTGTTAAATGGATATGTTTTTGCCCATTTATTGCCGAATGAACAAGAAAAGGCTATTCAAACCAGGGGTGTTGTTAATTATGTGCGTGCCGAAGGAAAAATTGCCATTGTACGCGATCACGAGATCGATCAATTGAAGCAACTGGTTGAATTAGGTTATCAGATGGAAGTAAATGGTGTGAAGCGGAATTTTAAAGAAGGTGACAAAGTGAAAATAAATTCAGGCGCTTTAAAGAACATTGAAGGCTACGTTATCGAAAACAAAGAAGGAAGATATATTGAGGTTGTTTTAGAAAGTATTGGGCAATCCATACGCGTAAAACTTCCGGAAGAAATTTTATTACCGGTAAAATAATGGAAGAAAAAAATAATTGGGATCTTATAATTAAACCACAAAACAAATGGTATCAGCTCGACTTAGCTTCTATTTGGCATTACCGTGATTTATTAATGTTGTTGGTTCGCCGCGATTTCGTGTCGGTTTATAAACAAACTATATTAGGACCGCTATGGTTTTTTATTCAGCCTATAATCACTTCTCTCACATTTACCTTTATTTTCAGTGGTATTGCTAATATCAGTACAGATGGTAATCCTGCCATCTTGTTCTATATGGCAGGAATAACATTGTGGACTTATTTTTCTGATTGCCTTACAAAAACATCAAACACATTTATAGCCAATGCGGGCGTATTTGGTAAGGTGTATTTTCCCAGATTAATCGTTCCCCTTTCGGTTTTAGTTTCAAATCTTATCAAGTTTGGCATACAATTTTTAATTTTCATTTGTGTTTGGATCTATTTTTTAATGAGTAAGAGTAATCTCCATGTACATTGGCAACTCATGTGGTTATTGCCAATATTAATTCTGATGATGGCGGGTTTAGGTTTAGGATTTGGCGTATTGATTTCATCATTAACTACAAAGTATCGCGACTTAACTTTCTTAATAGGCTTTGGAGTGCAATTGTTGATGTATGGTAGTTCTGTAGTGTTGCCAATCTCAACAATGTCGGATAAAATAAAAGTGATTATGTTATTAAATCCGCTTACTTCAATCATCGAAGCATTTAAATATATTTTTCTTGGTAGTGGTTTTTTTGAACCATTTTGGTTGATCTATAGTTTTGGTATAATGGTTGTGTTTATTGCCATTGCAGTGATTACATTCAGTAAAGTTGAAAAGTCATTTATGGATACAGTTTAATTATGAGCAACGTAGTAATAAAAGTTGAAGGCGTAGGAAAACAGTATCACTTGGGGCAAGTAGGTACCGGCACAATTTCTCATGACCTGAACAGATGGTGGTATCGCGTTAGGGGTAAAGAAGATCCTTATATTAAAATTGGTGATACTAACGACAGGAGCACTAAAGGAAACAGTGACTTGGTATGGGCCTTAAAAGACATCAATTTTGAAGTAAAGCAGGGTGAGGTACTAGGTATAATAGGAAAGAACGGTGCGGGTAAATCCACTTTATTGAAAATTCTTTCTCGTGTTACAACGCCTACAGTTGGAGAAATTAAAGTGAAAGGCAGAATTGCGAGTTTATTGGAAGTGGGCACTGGATTTCATCCGGAATTAACCGGAAGGGAAAATATTTTTTTGAATGGTGCTATTCTCGGTATGTCTAAACAAGAAATACGGAGTAAGTTTGACGAGATTGTAGATTTTAGCGGCGTAGAAAGATATATTGATACACCGGTTAAGCGTTATAGTAGCGGGATGTACGTTAGGCTGGCTTTTGCAGTTGCCGCGCATTTAGAACCGGAGATTTTAATTGTAGATGAGGTATTGGCAGTTGGCGATGCGGAATTCCAAAAAAAGTGTTTAGGAAAGATGAAGGATGTAAGCGGCCAGGGCAGAACGGTTTTATTTGTTAGCCATAATATGGGAGCAATTCAGTCATTATGCACAAGAGGATTATGTATGAATAATGGACGAGTTTCACTAGATGGCAAGATTGATGAGGTCGTTAGCCACTATCTTACCAACAATAGTGAATACGTTGACGTTGATCTTTCTGAACGCAAAGACAGAAGTGGTAATGGTAGACTAAGATTCACTAAAATTACCATTTTGAATAGTATGAATGAGAAAGTCGATACTATATTTTCAGGTGAAAAAGTATCGATTGATATTATTTATAAAAAGGATCACTCAGTTGATTTATCAAAAATATTAATTGCTGTAAGTATGTTAGACGAATATGGTGAATATAAAGCCATGTTTGTTTCAGATGAAATGAAATCTAGGATTGTAGAAAATCCGGAAAACAAAATTACTTTACAAATTCCGGCTTTTATGATTAGAAATGGCGATTTGTCTGTTCGGTTGTATGCTTCAATAATTGATAACGGAATTGATGATGTGTGTGATTTAGTTGATGGAGCTGTTAAACTTAAAATAATGCCATCAGACTATTGGAATATAGGAAAAACAATTCGTCCGGCAAAAATCGCATTAATCAACGGTGAATTCACAACATAGATTAGCGGGAAGAAAAACTAAGATAATAAATGCTGATTAACAAAACTAATTATAGAATTACTTTTGACGGTAAGTTGGATTATGATAATTTTCTGTTGTTCTAATTTAACATTACCAAGTACCCTTACGCTTGTCGGAGAGAATAAAGAAAAAAAATTCTTGGTGATAACTACCAATTATTCAATATATCAGGTTCTGATAGATATTGTTGACAAAAACTCAGTTTTATACTTTGCACTGCCTTGTGTTGGCCTTCCAAATTCATTAAAAATTATTTTAACCAAACCTTTGGATTCGTTCAAGGCTATCTATAATAATTTGATGTATAAGCGGAAGTTCAATGCTGAGATTAAAAAAAGAATTCAAAAAAGGAGCATAGTCTATTTCGAACTTTATGTTTTTTGTGATTTCGAATTTTGGATGGTAGCTTCTTTAAAGAAGCGAAGTGAAAAATTTATCTTTTTAAAGAACCTTAAGGATGTTAAGACAGAGCCCCTTAAATGGATTGATGAAAAGATATATTCATTATTGAATAAATTGGTTTTCCGGACCAAAGCAGAGCCTTGCTGCGCTTCAGGAATGTCGTCATTAAAGCTTACCGATACTTATCTTAATGATCTAGGAGCTACTTCAATGGATGGCCATGTTGATTCGGAAATTGTAAATAGTTTAGTGGCCGATAAATTTCCGGGTCAAATTAAGAATAAGGATTTTGTTATATTAACCGGTGGCCGTGTTTCAGGAATGTTTGTTAAGACAGATTTGTATAAACAAATCCAAGACCAAATATTAATTAGTATTGTATCATTTGTCTCTAAGGATAAAGTGGTTGTGAAATCGCACCCTGTTTATGAAGAGTATGTTGGATTAGAAAAGGAATTCGATAGAATCCCTGCTTATTTGCCTTTTAATATTTTTTCTTACGACCCATATAAGTATATAGTTGGTGTAACAAGCACAGTACTCATTGAAGCGAGTCATAAATCTAAGTGCAAAATAATATCAACGTTAAGTTTATTCAAAGGATCATACTTAAATGAGAAATTCCACGATGAGCTTCTTTATTATTTAAAAGCCAACATGAATCAACGTAATCCTATATTATTCCCAAAAAATCTTAATGAATTTAATGTTCTTATTCGGGCTGTTTAAAGAATGAAAGGTGTTACACTTATATTTAAAGTCTACCAGTTTTTTTACAAATTTTTCGATAAGAATTTGTTTAGCATTGACAAAGCAAAAAGGAAGTGGGGACAATTATACTGGGGTTCACGAATTGCGGAATTAGGAAAGGATGTAGCTTTTTTTAAAGGTGCAATAATTAATGATGGCTACAATGTTCGCATTGGGAATAATGTTGGAATCGGAAATTATGTGGTGGTATGGGGGAGTGGTGGCGTAACGATTGGAAACGACACTTTGATCGCTGCCAATTCGGTAATTACTTCAGATGGACACGACGTAAGCTCAAAATTGTATAGAGAAAGTTCACATGTTGCACCTGTAAAAATTGGCAATAATGTTTGGATAGGTGCAGGCGTAATCGTGCTACCAGGGGTAACTATTGGCGATACTGCCATTATGGCTGAGGGGAGCGTTGTTAATAAAAATGTAAATATGAATACAATTGTAGGTGGTGTACCAGCTAAATTTATTAAGGCAATCATTTCAAACGAAGAAGTGTCAGGAAAATGAGTTTGATTAAAAAAATATTGAATTGGTTTAGCGACACAAACAAGGCAAGTATAGCTAGTGACACGAATACATACGGTTTTGAAAGCAAGTATAAGAAGGATATATTTTTGTTGAACAATGCTTCCGTTGCAAGCAGCCATTTGGAAGGCAAACATGAATTTGGATATAACGTATTGATACAAAATTGTAGTATTGGTCTTGCAACCTATATCGCACACAATTCTCAAATGAAATTCACAAAGATCGGAAGATTTTGTTCTATAGGTGAAAATGTAAGAACGTTTGTCGGCCAGCACCCTACTAAAGAATTTGTAAGTACACACCCCGTTTTTTTCTCTAAGCAAACTATTATAGGAACCACATTTGCAGATAAACAATATTTTGAAGAGCATACTTTTATTGATGATAAATATGTGGTAGAGATCGGAAATGATGTATGGATAGGTAATAACGTCACTATATTTGACGGTGTTAAAATTGGTGACGGGGCAGTTATTGCATCCGGTGCTGTTGTTACAACTGATGTAGGTCCTTATGCTATTGTCGGAGGATTGCCAGCTAAAGTTATAAAATTTCGTTTTGATGAATCCGAGATTAAGCGATTATTGGATATAAAATGGTGGAATTGGGAGTTTGAACAAATAAGAAAATGCTACAAGGATTTTCATTCGGTTAATGACTTTATAAGAAAACAAACTAAATGAAGGTTGGGTTGTTGGAGTTAGATCATTATGAAATGGGTTATTCCATCATAAAGACATTAGAATATAATAACCATAACATATGGGTATTTACAACCAATAAATTGAATGATAGGTTTCAAGCAGCATTAAAAAAATCTTCCAATATTATATTTGTTAATAAGACAGATGAAGAATCTATAATAACGTTTTATAAACGCATGGCTGACTGTTTACTTAAAGAAGAGTTGAACACTTTGTGGGTGAATACGATCGAGTATGAATTTGAGGCATTTGCCAGTATGATATCTTCGTTGAAATGTAAGAAGATTCTGACGATTCATAATGCAAATTTTTGGTTTGATTACAGTAAATTGTTTTTCACCAAGAGTTATAGAGCTAATAAATATAAAATGCGTTTGCTGAAACAAATGGATGCATATGTTGCTTTAAGCAACAATGTAATGAACTACATAATAGACCGGTTTCATCTGCGAAAAAAGATGTTTGTTTTTCCTTATTCAATTTTTGAGGAAGATCAGGCTGTTTCAATTGAAAATGTTAACTACAAGTTAGTTGTTCCTGGAGCAGTCGATGTTATGCGGCGCGACTATGATTTTATTCTAAAGGTGTATCAAAAGTTGAATGTCGAAATAAGTAATTTAGAATTAGTGCTTTTAGGACCACCAAAGGGGGACTACGGCGAAGGAATAATAAAAATTGCACAGTCGATAAATCGGTCGGGTGGAAAAGTTACGTGGTTCAATGGAGAAGTGAATCAAAAAGAGTTCGATAGTCAGATACTTAGTTGTAGTTTGATCATTTCTCCATTACAAAAGCAAATTGGAGGAGAACAATATGGTAAGAGTAAAGAAACAGGTTGTTTTTTTGATATGGTGCGGTATGCAAAACCAGGCATAGTGCCTAATTACGTACCGGTCCCATTTAACATGAACAGCAGTATCCTGAGTTATAATAACGAGATAGATCTAATCATGCTGGTAAAAAGCATTTTGTGTCATCCAAAGCGCAAAAGCGAGTTAAATCATTTCGCTAAACTTAATTCTAAGAAATTTTCTGTTGAAAATCTTAGGAACGAGACTGAAGGCGTCATTAAATATGTATTAAGCTAAAATATGTCTCCTTATCAGCAATGCACTAAATGCGTAATGGATACTACTTCCGCGCTTATCAAATTTGATGAGAAAGGAGTTTGTAATTTCTGCAAAGAGTATCAATCCATAGCGAAAAAGACAGTTCTGCGCGACCGGGATTTACGATATAAAATATTTCAAGAGGATGTTGATATAATTATGGCAGACGGCAAAAATAAACCATATGATTGTATTTTAGGTTTGAGCGGTGGCATTGATAGTTCATACATGGCACTGGTCGCTAAAGATTATGGGTTAAGGCCACTAGTTGTTCATTTCGATAACGGGTGGAACAGCGAATTGGCTGTAAAAAATATTGAGAATATTGTTAATATTTTAGGATTCGAATTATTCACCTATGTAATTAATTGGGAAGAGTTCAAGGACATACAAATTGCTTATTTTAAGGCTTCGGTTGTAGATATTGAAGTACCAACCGATCAGCTGATATTTGCAGCGTTGTATAAAATAGCAAAAGAAAAAAATATCAAATACATCCTTAGCGGAAGCAATGTCCGAACAGAATCTATTATGCCTGCCGATTGGTGTTTTTACGGTAAGTTAGATGCGACTAATTTTGATAATATCCATAAAAAATTTGGTAAGCTCAAACTGAAAAACCTTCCGCGCTTAGGAGCAAATCAAAAAATGATTTATGAAAGTTTATACGGCATTCAAACTATTACTTTTTTTGATAAGCTCGATTTTAATTACAAAGAAGTGCGTGAGAGACTTGTAAAAGAGGTTAATTATGTTCCATACCAATATAAACATTATGAGTCTGTCTTCACTCGTTTTTATCAGGGGTATATTCTGCCAAAAAAATTCAACATTGATAAAAGGAAGGCACATCTTTCGAGCTTGATTTGTTCTGATCAAATAAAAAGGGAAGATGCGCTGGTTGAACTTAATAACCCTACTTATCCACTCGATCAACAGGCAGCTGACAAAGAATATATTCTTAAGAAATGGGAAATGAGTGAAGTGGAGTTCGAAGAAATTATGATGCAGCCACGAATAGAACATGAAGTTTATGGGCATGATGAAGTTAACTTATGGAGTAAAATCATATACCGACTAAACTTAATTTACCTGTATAAAATTGCCTATCCGCTTGGATTAAGAAAAAAAAGAACTGTCCAGTAATTCTGAATGAAAGTTTTTTATCTGTTTAGTTATAATTTAGATTTACCTGGAGTCAATACTAAAATTTTAGATAAAATCTCATCATTTAACAATGTTGGGTTGCAAGTGAAAGGTTTGGTTTTATATAATGATAAAAATTTGAATCTGGATTTTCTCCCTGAAGAGCAATTCGAAAAACACTATTTTTCACCCGAAAGAGTTAAAAGCAGAATATTAAACATTAGTGTATTTTCTCCATTAAACACGTTTTTAAATAATATGAAAGCTGTTAAAGAACTTTATGAGACGGTATTATCTAAGCATCCGGGTAGTTTAATAATAACAAGGTATGGTAATTCTGACTATAGCTCATTGTGGTTAATTAGAAAGGTGAAAGGGAATATTATTTACGAAAGTAATACGAATGAAATTGAACAGCAGAAAATAAAGTTCAAAGGTATTTTTAAATCTCCGCTTTGGGTAACATATGATTATTACAATGAATTATATTTCGGACCTAAAGTTTTAAGGAAAACCAAAGGAATAGTTTGTGTGACAAATGAAATTGCACTTTATCAGAAGAAAAGAGTTGGGGAAGGAGGGAAAACAAAAGTTGTTACCATCTCCAATGGGATTAATGTTGGAAAATACGAATTAGCTCCTACTTTAGGTCCTGAACTTCAGGAAATCAATCTTATAATGCTTTTAGGTGTGGATTCTCCTTGGAATGGTCTGGATAAAATAACTGAGGCAATGAGTAAACAAAGTAGTAAAATTAAATTATATGTGGTTGGAAATGTCAAGCATATTTCTGAAAACGAGGATATCATTTATACCGGACAACTGTCTCATGGGCAAATCACTAAACTAATAGTAGATAAGAAAATATGTGCCGGGGTTGCTACCCTTGCACTAGAAAGAAAAGGAATAACTGAAGCAGCTCCTTTAAAAGTAAGGGAGTATTTGTCGAGAGGCTTACCTGTTATATATAATTATAAAGATACGGATATTGACGAAGTTGATGGTTTCAACGAAAAATATTGTGTTAAATTAAAGGATAATTGTGATTTTATAGACTTAATTTTTATTGAAAATAAATTGAGAAAAATTGTAGCTATAAATAATTACAATGCCTCAATTAAAGAATTCGCTCTAGAAAAGGTAGACGTGTGCAGGAAGTCCGAAAAGTACAAATCGTTAATAGATACTATTCAGCTTAATTAAATTAAGATGAAGGAAGAAGTAAAAAAAGTTCTATTTTTATTCACCAACGAATTCCCGTGCAGTAAAACATTAGAGCCCTATTTGGAACATGAGATACCATATCTTGCTTCAGCATTCGAAAAAGTAATCATAGTGCCGGCTACTCTTAATGCCATTCAGAAACAAATTCCTACTAACGTTGAAGTAATTAATATTTTTGATAAGAATTGGTTTAATAGCTCTACAAGTAGTAAAATCGGGGTAATACCTCAATTCATAAAGTTTTATATTACAGAAAAATTAGACAAGGATTCTAAATCACGGCTGAAAATTAAAAATATTGTAACGGATTATAAATCTTTTTATAATGCTGTAATTACTGGAAGGGCTTTGGAAAGTTTTGCTGATACCAATCATTTAAAACTTAGTTATGCATCATTTTACTCTTATTGGTTTTTTCACCCGGTGCTTACATTAGCAATCCTGAAAAAGAAAGGAAAAATCGACTCATTTATTTCGCGCGGCCATTTAGGTGATATTTATCTTGATCAATATCCCGAGCTGAGTAATTTCTACAACTATAAAATAAAAAATGTAAGCAAGTTACTTCTCATTTCAGCCCATGCAAAGGACTATGTCGATAAACTATACCCCGCATTAAAAGAAAAATTCATTATTTCGCGTTTAGCAGTTTCTGATATGAGTATAAATCCTATGCCAAAGGATGAATTCGTTCTGGTGAGTTGTTCAACATACTCAGAAAGAAAACGAGTGGATCTGTTGGCTAAATTACTTTGCAACGCGCCATTTCCAATTACCTGGTATCACTTTGGATATGTTCCACCGGATGTTTTAAAGCGCTTTGATGATGATTTTTCTGAGTCAAAAGCACCAATAAAAGCCATTTATAAAGGCGATGTGCCTAATAATTTGGTAATGGATTTTTACAAGACCAATGCGGTAAATGTAATTGTTAATCTAAGCACTTCAGAAGGATTACCTTTTTCTTTAATAGAAGCAAATAGTTTTGGAATTCCTGTGATTGCAACCAATGTAAATGGCACTCCGGATATTGCTACTGTGAAAAACGGATTTCTCCTACCAATTAATTTTCAAAGTTCTCTTTTTTATGATTGCCTTGTGAATATTAGAAATGCAGGAGACGGATTAAGAAAAGGCGCACGCGAATTGTATTACAGAGACTATAATGCTAAAAACAATTACGCTGAAGTAATCGGTCATCTTAAAGAACAAACGATTTAATAAATATATTAAATGAAAAAAATTATTCGTCTTTTAGTTATTAACCCACTTACCTGGGCAATACTAAATTCTTTCTATAAAGTATTCTATAGATTTAAGTTTGAAAAAGATTTAATATCCATTGAAAACCGAAAGAAAGAACTTTCCAAACACGACGAAAAGTTGAGAGACATATTTAAGGATTTGACGGTTCGGAACGGTTTATTTAAAGGCATGAAGTACCCTGAATTTACGGCTCATGGTAGCTCTTTATATCCAAAATTATTGGGGTCATATGAGTGTGAATTATATCCGGATATAGAAAAGCTTATCAAAACAAATTATAAATTCATAATCGATGTAGGTTGCGCAGAAGGATTCTATGCAGTCGGACTAGCAATGATTTCGCCTAATTCTAAAGTTTTGGCCTACGATATTAATGAAAACGCACTGAATGCCTGCAAAAGCATGGCTGAGACTAATAAACTAAAGAATATCGAATTCGGTAGTTTCTGTAATCAAGACACCTTAAAGTCAATGGATTTATCCGGTAGAAACTTGATTGTATGTGATTGCGAAGGCTATGAGAAAGAACTTTTTTCGAATGGAATTTCAAGTTCATTGACAACTTGTGATATACTCATCGAGTTACATGATTTGTACGATGAATCAATATCACCTTCAGTGTTGGGTGAATTAGGAAAAACTCATAACGTTAGATTTGTTTACAGCGAAAACACTTTTGAAAAACTGGATAAATTTGAAATTAGAAAACATTTAAGCGATTTCGAAATTCAAACCTATTTTGCCGAAAGGAATGGCATAATGAGATGGGCAATATTAACTCCGAAAGCATAAAACCTATTAATGTTTTAGTTATTCCTGCTTGGTTTAGCCATAAGGATAAGAATGCGGGCGTATTTATCAATGAGTTTTGTGAACAAATGAATAGCGAAAGAGTAAATGTTTCACTTCTCTATTTAAATTTTTATAATTTAAAAGAAGTTATCAAGTATTTATTCGAAAAAAAGCCAGAGTTTAATTATTCCTACGCGGTTATAGTTTCGAATTTGATCAATCTGAAAAGTAAATTACTCTTTTTTTTGGGCACTTCTTTCATTCTTGATTTTTATTTTAAAAAAGTATTGAATGAGATAAAAAGCGGCGACAAGAAATTTGATCTCATTCACATACAGTCATTGTGTAACAACATAACCCCGTATATTGCAAAAAGGTTGTCAAAAGAATTAAAATTGCCTTACGTTATTACTGAACATTATACCAGTTATGATTTGTCGAAAGGGCAAGTGTTCAAGCCATATCTTGGGGAGGAGTTCGTAATTGAAGTGGCTAAAAAGGCAGATAGAAGAATAGCGGTTAGTAATTACGCTTCGGCAATGTTTAGTAAATATTTTAATTGTCGGTTTGAGGTAATAAGTAATATTATAAATGAACAATTTTTCAACTCAGCTAACAACATAAATAAAAGCGAAAAATTTACATTTATATGTATAGGTAAACTTGATGCCAGAAAGGGCTCTATGGAAGTTCTGAAGGCTTTCTGTAAGTTTAATAAGGAGTACATCAATTCAAAACTTGAACTTATTGGAAGCGGAACTTTGGAAGAGGAGATTAAGGCGTTTATCCAATCCGATAATTTGGAAAATAATGTTTCTGTACATACTTGGCTAGAAAAGAAAGAAATTATTGCTCTTATGGATTCATCCCATGTATTGATTTCTGCATCGGAGCTGGAAACTTTTGGCTTGACAATTGCAGAAGCTCACTTAAGGGGGTTACCGGTCATCGCGACAAAATCAGGTGGACCAGAAGAATTAATTGACCGAAGAAATGGCTTGCTGATTGATTTAGAAAATAAAGAATCTAATTTATGTTATGCTATGCATATTATATATAAAAATTATTCGGAGTTTGATTCTTCTATGATTAAAAAGGAAGCGCAAGTGAGGTTTGATAAAAACAAAATTCTTAATTCTTATTATACCATATATAACGATTGCAAAAATAAATTACTTAACTAATAAACTCATATGTTTACACTTAACAACAAAACAGTTTTAATTACCGGCGGTACCGGTTCATTAGGCAAACAACTTGTAAAAACCATTTTAAGCAAATGGCCTCAGGTAAAGAAATTGATCATTTTCTCACGTGATGAGCAAAAACAATTTCAAATGAATATGGAGTATCCTTCGGTTCCCGGAGGTAATATCCGCTATTTTATTGGTGATGTTCGTGATGCAGAGCGTTTAAAACGCGCCTTTAAAGGTGTGGATTATGTTATCCATGCTGCGGCCATGAAACACGTACATATTGCAGAGTACAATCCAATGGAATGTGTAATGACGAATGTAATGGGTGCTGAAAATGTAATTACGGCGGCATTGGATTGCGGCGTGCAAAATGTTGTGGCATTGTCAACCGATAAAGCAGCAGCACCGATTAATCTTTATGGTGCCACAAAATTATGTTCCGATAAGTTGTTTGTAGCCGCTAATAATATCAAGGGCCATAGTAATATTAAATTCTCTGTCGTGCGTTATGGAAACGTCATGGGATCTAATGGTTCGGTTATTCCGTTTTTTATGCAAAAGAAAAAAACCGGTGTTTTACCTATTACAGAACCAACTATGACTCGCTTTAATATTTCACTTCAAGAAGGTGCTGATTTGGTGATACACGCTATGGAACACGCGTGGGGTGGGGAGATCTTTGTGCCAAAAATTCCATCTTATAAGATTACGGAAGTAGCAAAAGCTATTGGTCCTGAATGCAAAATCGATGTGATTGGTATTCGTCCGGGTGAAAAAATTCATGAAGAAATGATTACTGAATCTGACTCGTTCACTACTTATGATCTTGGTAAATACTATGCTATTTTACCGCAAGTGCCAGCATTTAATATGACGGAGTACGTAAAAAATTTTAGTGCTAAAAAAGTAACGGAAGGATTCAAATATAACTCCGGACAAAATACTGAATGGGTAGATGCTGAAGCCCTGAGGAAATTAATTAAAGCACACGTTGATCCAAACTTTACTGTTTAAAAATGAAACCAATTCCTTACGGCAGACAAAACATTACCGAAAAAGATATAAAGGCTGTAATTGATACGTTACAGTCTGAATTCTTAACACAAGGACCAAAAATTGAGGAGTTTGAAAAGGCTTTTTCAAAATACATTGGTTGTAAGTATGCAGTAGCCATCAGTAATGGAACTGCCGCTCTTCATCTTTGCTCGATGGCATTAGATGTGAAAGAAGGCGTTAATGTTATTACAACTCCTATTACTTTTGCTGCTTCTGCTAATTGTGTGCGTTATTGCAATGGTAATGTGTATTTCGCGGATATTGATCCGGACACATTTACAATAGATATTAATAAACTTGAAGCACTGATCAATTCTAAACCTAAAGGATTTTTCAAAGGAATTATTCCTGTAGATTTCGCTGGTTACGCAGTTAACCTGGAAGCAATAAAAAAATTAGCCGATAAACATGGCTTGTGGATCATAGAAGATGCTTGCCATGCACCTGGTGGTTATTTTACAGATAGCGCCGGTCAAAAACAATTGTGCGGGAATAGCAATTTTGCAGATATGGCGATCTTTTCTTTTCATCCTGTAAAACATATTGCTTGTGGCGAGGGTGGTATGATTACTACCAATGATGAGAAACTTTATAAAAAATTACTTTTGCTACGAACTCACGGTATCACAAAAAATCCTGAACTCTTGCAAGAGAATCACGGTGCCTGGTACTACGAAATGCAAACGTTAGGATATAATTACAGGTTAACGGATTTTCAAGCGGCATTGGGTATTACCCAATTAGAACGTGCAGATGAAGGATTGAATAAAAGAAAAGAAATTGCAAAAAAATATGAAGCGGCATTCAAAAACGAAAAGAGTATCCTGAAGCAATCGGGTTTTATTGAAGGTCATGCTTATCATTTATACATTATTGAAGTGGAGAACAGAAAAGACCTTTACGACCATCTAAGGATTAAAAATATTTTTTGTCAGGTGCATTACATTCCGGTGCACAAAATGCCTTACTACAAGGGTCTAGGTTCTGAGAAGGGTGATTTTCCAATAGCAGAAGATTATTATACCAAATGCTTAAGCTTACCAATGTTCCCGACGTTAACGAATGAAGAGCAAGATTACGTTATTAGCACTATAATAAATTTCATTAATAGATAATTTATGAAGATCAGATACTGCACTAATTGCTTGTTTCCGGAAACCAAACCGGATTTGTTTTTTAATGAGAAAGGCGTTTGCTCAGCTTGTCAGGCAGCAGAACAAAAAAACGTGGCAATCGATTGGGATCAACGAAAAAAAGATTTTGATAAGATCATTAACTTCTACCGTAAAAAACCAAATGAGATCGGTTATGATTGTTTGATTCCCGTTAGCGGTGGTAAAGATAGTACTTATCAGGTTTATTTCATGAAAGAAGTTTGTGGCTTGAACCCATTATGTGTTTGTTTTGAAACTACCAATCTTTCTGAATTGGGTCAGCGTAATATTGATAACATTTCGAAGATGGGCGTTGATGTAATCTACTTTAAGAAAAACCATAAGGCCTATAAAACAATGGTGATAGAAGGATTTAAGCGTGTAGGTGATGAGATGTGGCCAAACCACCTGGGAATTTTTACTGTTCCAATTCATTTTGCAGTGAAGTTCAATATCCCGCTTATTATCTGGGGAGAAAACCCACAACAAGAATACGGTGGGCCATTAGAATCGGTTCAGAATAAGCATTTGAATCGCCGTTGGATGGAAGAATTCGGCGGATTGCTTGGGAATAGAATACAGGACATGGTTGGTGTAAATGGTTTAACTGAAAAAGAGCTAACACCTTATTTCTACCCGAGCGATGAAGAAATTGACAGGGTAGGTGTGACTGGTGTGTTTTTAGGACATTATTTTTTCTGGGATGCTAGAAAACAATTAGAGGTCGTAAAGCAACATGGCTTCGCTGTTAAGGAAGATGGCCCGGTTGAAGGAACATATACCAACTATGAAAATTTGGATGAGAAAATGCACGGGCTTCACGATTACCTGAAGTTTGTAAAGTACGGATTCGGTCGCGCTACTGATCATGCATGTATTGATATCCGAAATAAGCGCTTAACGCGTGAAGAAGGTAAAGAGTTAGTAAAGCAGTATGATGGAAAGTATCCGCATTATGGTGTGACTGAATTTGTAAAATATTCAGGTATGACCAAAAATGAAGTGGATGACATTTTGGATTCATTTACCAATCCTGTATTGTTTCAACAAGATGCGGAAGGAAAATTTAAACGCGATGGTGCCGGGAACCTGATTAGGAATTTCGAAATACAATAATGGTTGCAATAATTGATTATGGTTTAGGTAATTTGGCTTCAGTGCAAAAAGCATTGTCGATTCTTAAAATTGAAAGCAAAATCACCAACGATCATAATGAAATAAAAAATGCCTCTTTTATTTTATTGCCGGGCGTTGGATCTTTCGCACATGGTATGAGTAATTTACGGGAGAAGCGTTTGGATACTGTTCTTACAGAAGAAATAATTGGAAACAAAAAAAATTTTATAGGCATTTGTTTAGGAATGCAACTCATCGCAGAGACCGGGACTGAACCCCAAGAAACAAAAGGATTGGGATGGATAAAAGGTACTGTTAAGAAAATTGAATCAGATCATTTGCGTATTCCTCATATGGGATGGAATAATATTAGTGTAAAGAATGAATTATATTTAAAAGGCTGTGACGGGAAAGATTTTTATTTCATCCACAGTTATCATTTCGTTCCTCAGGATAGTTCAGTGATTGCAGCAACAGTTAATTATGGTACAGATCTTGTAGCGGCCGTACAGCAAGATAATATTTTCGCAACACAATTTCATCCGGAGAAAAGTCAGCAAGCCGGCTTGGAAATGTTAAAGCAGTATTTTGAGCAATGCTAAAGACAAGAATCATACCTATTCTAACATTTAATGGTTTTGGCTTGGTAAAAACAAAGCAATTTGCAAATCCTCGGATGGTAGGTAATCCTGTTCAGGCTGCCAGAGTATATAATCAAAGAGGAGTTGATGAGTTGGTGTTTCTTGATATCTTCGCTACGGAACAAAAAAGGAAAATAAATTTGAAATTAGTTGCCGATGTAATCAAAGAATGTTACATGCCGGTTGCAATAGGCGGAGGTATAGATTCTATACAAGATATCACTGATCTCTTGAAAATTGGAGCAGATAAAGTTGTGATTAAAACAAAAGCGTTAACAAACGAAGCTTTCATAAAAGAAGCAGTGAATATGTTCGGTAGTCAGTGTATTACCGTGGCTATTGATGCTGTTAAGGCCAATGGAAAATATGCAGTGCATAATAAATTAGGTTTAGATATTAAAATTGTTGATTTCGTAAAGAGAATGGAGGCATGCGAAGTGGGCGAAATAGTTTTGAATTCGGTGGATAATGATGGGATGATGAATGGTTTTGATAGCGAATTGGTCAATCAAGTTCTAAGTATAACACAGTTGCCGGTTATCGCTGTCGGGGGCGGAGGTGACATAACTCATTACAAGGAGCTCTTCCAAAAAACAAAAGCGGAAGCGGTAGGTTCAGCGAGTATATTTCACTTCACACAGTTTACGCCATTAGATATTAAGAATGAAATTAAAAAATTGAACGTTCCTGTGAGAATTTAAAACAAATGCAAGCGATGAAAAATATAGCGATCATTCCTGCACGTGGCGGCAGTAAACGGATTCCAAATAAGAACATAAAAGATTTTTTAGGAAAACCTATTTTGGCTTATGCAATTGAAACAGCACTTGAATCGGGTTTGTTTGATGAAGTGATGGTGTCAACCGATTCGAAAGAAATCGCAGAGGTGGCACAAAAATATGGAGCAAAGGTCCCGTTTTTCCGTACCGATAAAACTGCAGATGATTTTGCGACAACTGCAGATGTTCTAACTGAAGTAATCAAGCGCTATGAATCAAAAGGAATTACGATTGAAAACGCGTGTTGTGTCTATCCAACAGCTGTACTCTTGAGTACTGAACAATTAATATTGGCGCATCAGAATTTTGAAAAATGGTCGTATGATTCCTTGATGTCTGTGCTTAAATTTTCTTATCCCGTGCAGCGAGGTTTGCGTGAGGAAAGCGGAAAATTGAAAATGGTATGGCCCGAAAACAAAACAAAGCGCTCGCAGGACTTGGAAACTATTTTTCATGATGCCGGACAGTTTTACTTTTTTAAAGTGGATAGATTCAAGGAGAGGCAAGAGTTATTTACCGAAAACACTGGTTTTTTGCTTTTATCGGAATTTGAAGCCCAGGATATAGATAATCCTGAAGACTGGACCATGGCCGAGTTGAAATATAAATTCTTGAAAGGGAAATGTTAAAACCCGAGATCGCCATACGCGCCGACGGTAATGCTGATATTGGTTTAGGTCATATTCACCGTATGTTGGCTTTTGCAGGGTATTTTAAGGAACTTTTTTCGGTAACATTCTTTTGTTATGAGGCCGATAAATTAGTAACAGATCTTATCACAAATAATGGGTTTAAACATGAAGTTATTAAGGACGCGGTAAATCCTGAGTATCTTATTGGTTTGTTACGCGGTGAGGAAATAATTGTATTAGATGGCTATGAATTTAAGACAGACTATCAATTAGCGTTAAAGGAAGCAGGTCACCGTGTAATTGCTATTGATGATTTGAATGAGTGGGAGAATGTGGCAGATGTTGTGATCAATCATGCGTATTCAGGTAAAAGGGCAGATTACAAATTAAGTGAAAATATCATTTTTTGTGCGGGCTTAAAATACGCGATTATAAAGCAAGAAGTTTTAAATTCAAGAGGCTTAGTTCCTAAGGAAACCATTGGAAATGTACTCGTAAGCATTGGTGGAACTGACCCCTTTAATTATTCGCAACAAATCATAGAGGCTTTATTGAATGGAACTTCAAAGAACATATTTGTGCTGACTTATCCTTTGAATCCAAAATTTAAGCTGTTAACAGAACTGGCGGATAAAAATCAAGGACAGGTGAAATTAATTCATTCATTAAATACTATTGAATTAATACAATTGATACAGGAAAGTGATCTTGCCATACTGCAGCCAAGTAATATTGCTTTGGAAGCAGCCGCGATTGGCACAGGTATGTGTTTAATCCAAACAGCAGAGAACCAAAAATACATTTACGATACTTTAATGAAGAATCAATGCGCGGTAAAACTTGAAGAGTCTAATATCGCCGCACAAATAAATAGCATTACTTTGTCGGATATCAACGCACAAATGCAACACCAACAAGCTTTGCTCGATGGAAGGTCGCCCAATAGAATAATAGATGTAGTCAATCAACTTTGTTTGAAGAACAGAAAGGTGATGATTGATGATGCCAAATTAATTTACGATTGGAACAATGATGATGTGACACGGGCTAATTCTTACAATCAAAATAAAATAGAATTTTCAGATCATTTAAACTGGTTTGAAAATAAGGTAAAAGATGAAGCGGTGTTTTTTAGGATGTTTACCTTTGAGAATGTGCCGGCAGGATGTGTGCGGATAGAATCAAAAAGCAACGAAAATATCATCGGCATCACTATTGCTCCTGAAATGAGGGGTAAGCGTTTGGCAACGCCGATATTAAAAGCAGCTTGTAAGACTTATTTTGAAGATGCAAAACAAAAAGACATTTCGGCTTATATTAAGAAGAGCAATGAGGCATCATTAAAAAGTTTTGTAAATGCAGGATTCGTCGTAATAGATGAGAATATGTATTTTGGAGAATTAAGTTATAAATTAATAAAACATTCAAATGAATAATTTTAAGATCGGACATTTTGAAATCGGTGATAATTGCAAGCCTTTCATCATCGCTGAAATGAGTGGAAATCATAATCAGTCGATTGACAGAGCGTTTGCTTTAGTTGATGCTGCGGTAGAAGCTGGTGCACACGCATTAAAACTACAAACGTATACTGCTGATACCATAACCATGAAAGGTGCTTATACCATTAACGATGAGAACTCTTTATGGAAAGGGAAGGAATTGCACGATTTATATAAAATGGCATATACACCATGGGAATGGCACAAGCCTATTTTTGACAGGGCAAAAGAAAGGGGCATGTTAGCGTTTAGTTCACCATTTGATGAAACATCAGTTGATTTTTTGGAAACATTGAATGTACCGGTATATAAAATCGCTTCATTCGAGAATACACACCATCCGCTATTAAAAAAAGTAGCTAAAACCGGAAAACCGGTAATTATGTCAACAGGCGTTTCAAGTTTAGAGGATATTGAAGAAAGTGTATCTGTATTGAAAAAAGCAGGTTGTAAAAATCTGATCATACTAAAATGCACAAGTACTTATCCTGCTACTCCTGAGAATACCAACCTTAATGCTATACCAAGATTGAAAAAATTATTTAGCTGTACTGTTGGTTTGTCAGACCACACGATGGGTGTTGGCGCTTCGGTTGCAGCCATTGCACTTGGGGCAAGAGTTATTGAAAAACATTTCACTTTAAAAAGATCTGATGGCGGTGTAGATAGTGCTTTTTCACTGGAGCCTGAAGAATTGAGGATGTTGGTTTATGAAACGGAACGTGCTTTCCTGGCATTAGGCTCGGATTTTATTGGCGTACAAAAAGCAGAAGAAAAATCGTTATTGTTCAAACGTTCTATTTATGTAGCCGAGGACATTAAAAAAGGAGAACTCATCACTGAAAAAAATATTAAAGTAATTCGTCCTGCTTTAGGACTTGCACCGAAATATTATGAAAGTGTTATCGGTAAAATAGCGAATGCAGATTTGCATAAAGGACAACCTTTGCTTAATAGTGATATTGCATAGCAGTGATTTATTTTTTTAAAATATGTTATTATTATAATATGTCCATCATAATGGACATCTTTAATATTGTTCCAAAAGATAAGGTATGGGAGCATAGTTTAAAATCGAATTTTACTTATAAGACCTACAGGTTTTCAATGGGCGCCCCGCGTGATTATTGGATTAGTTTACGGATATTAAAAATGATATTCGTAAGTCATTTTAAGCCAATTAAATTGCATGTAGAAAAAGCGAATTCGAAGACTGGAATATTTGATACAAACCTTCAGCATATAGAATTTAGAAAAAAATATATTAAAAAACTAACGGGGAGTGACATGGATTTGTTTATTGGCAAAGAAAATCTTAAGAATAGCCCTTCTTTTATTTTCTCCTTATTTTCGATAATATATGTGCTCAGTGTTTTCCCAATGGTAATCATTCTTTCATTTTTTGGTAAAAACAAATTGAAATACCCATTTCATGTTCTGAATAGTATTGAAGCAATGAATTTGGCATATGTTTTAAAGAAACACGATATCAAAAAACTTCATTTCTTTAGTATTTATGAAAGTGATTCTAATTTATTGGCTTATGTACTCATGAAATGCGGGATCTATGTGAATAAAATCCCTTCTGAGGTACCATTGTTGTTCTGGAACAAGATTGTTGTAGCGGATAGCTTAAGCCTTTGTTTCCGATACCAAGAGGCTGAAATAAAAGCTTTTTCAGAAACAATGCATGTGAAGGAAATAAATCAATGGGTTCCTGAGAGTGCTTTTGATTTAGAAGTCGAGTATAATAGTTTGGACCGAACGACAGCTCCAAACACTATTGGGTTTTATTCAAGCGGCATGTGGTTACGTCACGAATTAGATATTCTGGATATTGAAGATGCCGATAAGCACGAAAAAACATTACTGCAATATTTGTTTAATTTTAATTTAAAATACCCCCAGTATAAGTTGGAAATTTATCTTCACCCTCTTGAAAAAAAGTACTTAAGCAGAGCTTATAACTATTATACTCAGTTTTCTGCTTCGCCGGTTTTTGTTGATCCTAATACTTCTAACTCAAAAAGATTTTTTAAGTCAGACGTTGTAGTTTCGCTATATTCAACATTATCATTCGAGAGAATTTTTTGGGGATTTAAAACCATTGTGTTTCCTCTTGGACAACCCGATTTCCCATTACCTTATTCTGAATTCAGTAATATTTGCCCTAAATCAGAAATTGAGTTGGAAGTGAAATTATTGGAAGCGCTAAAGAATCCTACGGATGACTTCTTTGTTTCAAACGGAATATCGAATTACAGATACAATAGTTATAACATATTTAATAATTAAAAATTGAAATTTAATATTCCATACTTAGCCGGTAACGAAAAGAAGTACGTTTCTGAAGCAATAGACAGCAGGCAGATTTCCGGTGATGGACCATTTACAAAAATGTGCCAAAAATGGTTTGAGGAAAAATTCGAATTTAAAAAAACATTCTTGACCACTTCTTGTA
>Ga0154020_10002415_pt1 | contig 22795 bp, 19 predicted proteins | sample Klosneuvirus_201_FD_109709 | JGI IMG/M metagenome (GOLD analysis project Ga0154020, IMG submission 109709) | Active sludge microbial communities from wastewater, Klosterneuburg, Austria - Klosneuvirus_20160825_MG | ecosystem: Engineered > WWTP > Aerobic digester > Activated sludge | place...
CCCCGATGCCGCGCTGATGCTCCGCGTCCAACGCGGGGATCGCGGCGCGTTCACGGAGCTGGTCGAGAAATATCAGAAGCCCATCTACAACTTCATCCTCCGCACCCTGCGCGACGAGACCGAGGCGGAAGACCTGACGCAAAACACCTTCGTGCAGGTCTGGAAATCCGCGCAGCGTTACCGGGCCAGCGCGCGGTTCACCACCTGGCTCTTCACCATCGCCCGCAACCTGTGCCTCAATGAAATTCGCCGCCGCTCGCGGCATCCTGCCGATTCGCTCGACGGCTTCGCCCATGGCGATGAGGAGCAATCCGCCCCGCAGATCGAGGACCGCACCGCCGCGCATCCGCCGGGCGAATTGTTGCAGGGCGAGTTGGCGGACAAGATCGAGGAGGCGCTCGCCGGTCTGCCGGAGAACCAGCGCACGGCCATCCTGCTCTGCCAGCGCGACGAGCTAAGTTACGAGGAGATTGCCGAGGTGCTGGATTGTTCGTTGTCGGCCACAAAATCGCTGATTTTCCGGGGCCGCGAGACGTTAAAGCTGCGGCTGAAGGCGTATTTGAAGACCGGAGAATGGCACGAATGAAACCCGAAACTTCCGGCCTCTGCCGGTGATTAACCTATGTCGAGCATGAACCAAGACCCGTTAGAGCAGTTGAGTGAGATTCTCCGTCGCCGTCCGCTGTCGCTGTCTGAACAGGCGCAACTGGATGCCTGGCTCGCGGCGCATCCCGAGGCGCGGGTGGATTGGGAAGCGGACGCGGCATTGAGCGCGGCGCTTGCGCGGCTGCTGGAGAAACCGGCACCGTCGAATCTTACGGCGCGGGTGCTGGCGGAGATCGAGCGGGAAGATTTGGCCACGGCGGGTGCGCGGAAAACAAAAACGAACTGGGTTGGGTTGGGTTCGTGGGGTTGGGTTACGCGCACCGCCGTGGTCGTCGTTCTGCTGGGGCTGGGCGGATGGGGTTATTACCGTCATCAACGGGTGGAGGAGGTTCAGAATCTGGCTGCGGCCGCCCGCACGGTGCCGGCGCTGCCACCGGAGTTGCTCGAGAAGTTCGATCTTATTGCTTCGCTGCCACCGCCTTTTCCCGGCGCCGACATGGAACTGCTCGCCGTGATGAAATGATGCGTGCGACCAGCAAACACTTTTTCGGAGCGCGGACCGCTGAGTCCGACAGTCCTGGTTTTGCCAGTGTGTTCTCGCGGACTCGGCGGTCCGCGCTCCTATGGGGCCGTTGCGTGCTGGCTGCAGTTTTATTGTTGTTGGCGGCATCGTGCGTGGCCGCGGATTCAACCAATGCATCCTTGATGATTCGGACAAATCTCGGGCCATCACCCGTGCAGGAGTTCCGGCAGTTGCTGGTGTTGTCCGCTGACGAGCGCGCCATGCAACTGGAGTTGCGTCCGCCCGGCATGCGCGAGCCGATTGAGGCGAAGGTGAAGGAGTATCGGGCGTTGCCGGCCGCCGAGCGCGAGGTGCGTTTGCAGGCGACGGAACTGCGGCATTATCTTTCCATTCTACTGCCGCTGCCGTCTTCAAACCGCCTGCTGCTGCTGCCGCAGATTGCCGAGCCGATGCGATCGGTGGTCGCGGGCCGGTTGGAAACCTGGAACATCATGCTGCCGTCCATGCAGCAGGAGGTTATCGAGAGCGAGCGGGTGATGGGTTACTTCACGCAGCTCGGTCTGATGAGCACGACGCAGCGCAAGGCGTTGCTCGACGCGATGCCGTCAGAGCAGCGCACCAAACTCGAGGCGGACATCAAGCGCTGGCGGGCGCTGCCGGAGCACGAGCGTGGTCGGACGTTCGCGCAATTCAACCAATTCTTCACCCTGACGGCGGACGAGCGCGAGAAGGCGCTGAGTTATTTGTCCGACGATGAACGCGAGGCGATGCGGACGACGCTTGATGCATTTGAAGGATTCACGCCCGAACAGCGGAAGATTTGCATCCGTTCGTTCCAGAAGTTCGCCAACATGAGCCTTGAGGAGCGGCAGGAGTTCCTGAAGAAGGCCGAAGCGTGGCAGCGCATGACGCCCGCCGAGCGCGAGCAATGGCGCGAGGTGGTCGCGGTGGTGCCGCAGTTGCCACCCCTGCCGCCGGGGTTCTTCCCGGTCGTTGCAACGCCAGTGGCGCCTTCAGCCGTTGATACAAATTTCCCTGTCGGCGAAAAGACCACGAATGGCGGTGATTGATCCGGCGGCGGGTTTGCGCGACGCGAGTTTCAGCCCGTTCCGCCAAAATCGCAATTCAACCTCACGGCACCTCTTAGCCGGCGCAGGTATTCAACACGCGGAACGTTGATTGCTCCCATTGCTGCGGTAGCCGTCGTCACCATCTGGATGTCGAACAGCGCGAAGCCACGAGCGCGGAGGTGTTCCATGAGATGGGCGAGCGCGATCTTGGAGGCATTGTCGGCGCGGTGGAACATGGATTCGCCCGCGAACAATCCGCCCACGCTCACGCCGTAGATTCCGCCAACGAGCGTTTTGCCCTGCCAGCATTCCACGCTGTGGGCGTGACCGGCGTCGTGCAACGCGGTGTAGGCTGTGATGAACTCCGGCGAAATCCAGGTCTGGCCCCGACCGCGCGCAGGTGCGGCGCAGCCTTCCATCACTTGGCGAAAGGCGCAGTCGCGCGTGATCACGAAAGAGTCTTTCGTCGATCGTGGGTTGGCGATGAACCCACCCCTAACCCCTCCAAGGAGGGGAACCGGTTCTGGTGCGGCCCTCCCCTCCTTGGAGGGGCCGGGGGTGGGCTGGTGAATGCACTTACGCATCAATTGCGCTAGCCGTCGCGGCACGTGGAATTTTTCCAGTTCAAAGATGCCGCGTGGATTTGGCGACCACCAGGTGATTGGGTTGACCGTCCACGGGAAAATCCCGCTGCGATACGCGAGCAGCAGCCTTTCGACCGACAGATCGCCGCCAAACGCGATCAGGCCATCCTCGTTCGCCCGACGCGGGTCGGGGAAGGCGAGCCGGTCATCCAAGATGGCTGGTTGCATGAATTTCAAGAAGACGCCGCCGGTCGCGCGCAGACTGCGTCAGCCGCTTTCGCTTCACAGGGTCTTGATCGCCAGCGCCAGCTTGCGGCGGAGGTCTTCGCGATTCAACGCGTCATGGAAATCCACCGGGTTGTAATCGTCGGTCAGGACAATGCCGTGGACGGGATCCGTATCCCAGAGGGTGGTGAACGCCGCGCTGGTTTCCGCGGCGCAGCGGTGGTGGACCGTGCGGAGATCGGGCTGGCGGAGGAAGGCAAGTGAGGGACGGGTGGTCGCTACGAAGAAGGTGTTACCGCCTGGCGCGCCATGGATGCGCACGGTGGCGAAGCTGGTCAGCAATGTTTTTGCGAGGGATGCGGCAAAGAAATCGCGTCCGGATTCGAAGCGGGCCATCGAGTTCACCAGCAGCGTGCCGCCCGGCTTGAGCAGGCGTTGCACGGCGGCAAATGCCTCGCGCGTCATCAGGTGCGACGGGGGCGAATCGCCCAGGAACGCATCCAGGATTACGACGTCGTATTGTTTCCGGGCACGATTCAGAAAGCAGCGGCCGTCTTCGATGAACATATTCAACCGCGAGGGATCGAAACCGAAGTATTTTTCGGCGAGCGGAATGATGGCGGGGTTGATTTCCACCACGTCCAGCCGGGCCCCGGTCCGCGCCAGTTCCATCGGCACGATGCCCACGCCCATCCCAATCACCAGCACGTCTTGCAGGTTTGTCGTGTAGGCCTCTGCCAGCCCCCGGAGTGCGTAACTGAAGGTGGAGAGGCTCTGCCCCGTGTTCACATCGTAAGTGTTCTGGGTCAGGTTGTCGTTCACGAAGGCGCGGTAGGGCGCGTCTGTCCGCTGGATCACCTGGAGCAGGCCGAAGTTTGAATTCCGGCGGAACAGTTCCACCGTCACCGCACCGCGAAATGCGTCGCCGCGCACGCCGGCGACGCCTATTGCCAGGCCCGCCAGCAAACTGGCCGCTGACAACGCCCGGCTTTGAAAAGTCCGACCCCAGACGAGGAAGTAGGCGGCGGCGAGCAACATGAGCACCGCCGACACCAGCAGCAAAGTGACTGAGTTGCGCAGGAACGGAATCATGACGTAGCCGATCAGCACCGTGCCGAGGCAACTGCCCAATGTGCTCACCGCGCTCAGCCGGCCAACGTTGCCGCCGACCGTCTTCACCGAAGCTGTCAAAACGCGGATCAGATAGGGGCCCACCATCGCCAGCAGGCTGAGCGGCACAAAAAAGAGCGCCGCCGAGGCCAGCAATGAGCCCACGGCCAGACGCAGTTCCAGGCACAAGTAGGAGATCGGTTCCGCCGCCTTGATCATCCCGGCGAGGTAGATGCCCGCCAGCAGAATCGCCCCGTAAAGCCGTCCTGGGCGGATTGCTTGATCCACCCAGCGACCGCCCAGATAGTAACCGCACGCCAGCGACATCAGCGTGACGGCAATCTGCGCCGTCCATACGAAGTGGGAGGTTCCAAAAACGGGCGAGAGAATTTTTGCGCCCAGGATTTCAATGATGAGGATTGCCGCACCGGTGACAGCGGCGGTGAAATAAAGGAACCGCCTCAAGGCCGGGGTCAGCTCGGGCACCGTGGGGTCAGCTTGCGCGTTACTCATGCGCCACTTTTTACGCGGCCCCGCAGGCTCCGGCAAGCTTGTGCCTGTAATTGGCGGGGTGTTGCGGATTCCGTTCAGGGGCTGGTTTGCGTCTCGCTCGGTGGTGGAAGCTCCATCGCCTGCAATAGGGCCATCTGGAACATGCCGCTTACTTCCATTGCAGCCCAGATGCGGTGGAACTCCGGATCAATTTCCTCCGGCTCAACGCGGTCATCGGGCGAGCCCAGCAGCAGCCAGCTACCGATGCGAATGTCGTTGAGGATTTGGAGCAGCCATTCAACGTCGTCATGGCGGATGGCGAGGTTGCAACCGGCCTTTGTGCGCCGGAAGCGACCCTTCGCCTGGAGCCATTCCGCAAGCTGCTTCTTGTGCATGGCACGTTGTTCGGCGAGCGCTTCATCGAGCATCTGCTGGGCTTCGGTGCCTTGCCGGCCCTTGAGCGTCTTGCTGAGCGTTTGATGGGACGCCGGAACCAGCGGATAGAGCCGCAGAATTTCGAGGAAGATCCTCTGTTCAACCTGGCTGAGGCTGAAGACGAACTTCTCTTTTTGGGAGCGCAGGAGCCTCATGTGTCGCGCTCCAAGGTGGCGTGGAGCGTGTATTTCTGGAGTTGGTGAACGTAGAACTCGGCCTTCTCCAACCCCTCGCGGACAAGCACGCTTTTGCCGTCGTTGTGGACCTGCATCATGTGGAACTCGGCCTTCTGCCGCTGCCAGCCGAAGACCTTCTGGAAGACGTGCGTGACGTAATCCATGAAATTCACCGGGTCGTTCCAGCAAACGACAAGATAGCCGGGCGCCAAATCATCTTTTGACTTGGTGTCCTGTTCTAGGTCCGGCATGACAACCGGGTTGGCCGTGTCTGGCATGCGCGAAAATTACGTTCCGCGCGTGGCATTGTCGAGCGGGGCAAGCGCTCCCGGGGTCGCCCCGGCACAAAAACAAGGCTGAACAGTTCTTGCTGCGAAAGGTCGAATGCGTGATAAGTTGGTGCGAAATAAATCATGAATAAGAAACTGATGTCCGGGCTGATGGCGTTGTGTGGCTTGCTGGCGCTGGCGTTGCAGGCGCAAACGAACGCGCCGGTGGCCGCGCATGAATTGAAGCCCGGTCCTGATGACGGAAAAATCGCGATGATCTCAGTGAGTCTGTTGCAACAGGCCCATTACTCGCGCCACCCCTTCGACAATGAATACTCCGGCAAGATGCTGGACATCTACCTCAAGGCGCTTGACCCGCAGCGCATGCATTTCCTCCAGACGGACCTCGACAAGTTCGAGCCTTACCGGAACCGGCTCGATGACTTGACGCTGCGGCGCGGCGACACCTGGCCGGCCTACGAGATTTTCACCACCTTTCGCGAGCGCCTGGAGCAACGCACCAAATACGCCGACGAATTGTTGAAGAACGAGAAGTTTGATTTTAGTGCGGACGAGCGGGTGGTCATCAATCGCAAGGATCAACCCGCCCCGAAAGATCTGGGTGCCGCGAAGAAGCTATGGCGCGAACGGTTGCGCTTCGAGTTTCTGCAGGAAAAACTCGCACGCTCGGGTGAAAAGAAGAAGCCCGCCGCCAAGAAAGTTGATTCCACAAACGGCACGCCCACCGTCGCGAAGCCCGCCAAACCCGAGGCGCAGGAAATTGCTGAGCTGCTCGCCAAGCGATACCACCGCAATCTTCACATCTTCCAGGAAATGGATCGCGAAGATGTTTTCGAAATCTATCTGACTTCGCTGGCGCGCGTTTATGACCCCCATACGGACTACATGGGCAAGTCGGCACTCGAACAGTTCAAGATCAGCATGAGCCTGGCGTTGTTTGGCATCGGCGCGCAACTGCGGATGGACGACGACGGCTACTGCAACATCGAGCGACTCATGCCCGGCGGACCCGCCATCAAGAGCAAGCAGATCACGGAGAAGGAGCGCATCGTCGCCGTGGCCCAGAGCAATGCGCCGCCCGTGGATATCGTGGGCATGAATCTGAACAAGTCCGTGCAGCTCATCCGCGGCCCGAAGGGCAGCGAGGTCCGCCTGACCCTCGAATCGCCTGAGACCCTCGAACGCCATGTCGTTTCCCTGATCCGGGATGAGATTCCGCTCGAAGACCAGCAGGCAAAATCCAAGATTGTCGATCTGCCCGGACCGGATGGTCAGCTCACGCGCGTCGGCGTGATTGACCTGCCCTCGTTCTACGCGAGCTTCGACACGCTCAATTCGCGTGGCAAATCGGAACCGCGCTTCACCAGCGCGGATGTCGCCGTGCTCATCAAAAAGATGAAGGAGGAAGATGTGCGCGGCATCGTCCTCGACCTGCGTCGTAACGGCGGTGGGTCGCTCGAAGAAGCCATCAAGCTCACCGGACTGTTTATCAAGGAAGGCCCCGTGGTGCAGGTAAAGGGCCCGCCCCCGAGCGATCCCATCATTGATTCGGACGAAGATCCTTCTGTTCTCTGGGATGGGCCGCTGGTGGTGTTGACGAGCCGCTTTAGCGCTTCCGCGTCCGAGATCGTGGCCGCTGCACTTCAGGATTATGGCCGCGCGTTGATTGTTGGTGATGTCTCGACGCACGGCAAAGGCACCGTCCAAAGTCTGAACCAGCTCAAATCGTTCCCGCAGATGGCCAATCTCGAAGTGACGCCCGACCCCGGCGCGCTCAAGTTCACCATCCGGAAATTCTACCGCGCCAATGGCCGTTCGACGCAATTTGAGGGTGTGACGCCCGACATCGTTCTGCCATCGGTGATGAACTACGCGAAAGATGTCGGCGAGAAAGCGCTCGATAACGCGTTGCCTTGCGACACCATCGAGAGTGCCAAGTTCGAGAAGGTTGACCTTGTCGCGCCCTATCTTGCCGAGTTGAAAAGAAACTCTGATCTGCGCCTCGCCAAGTCCAAGGATTTCGCTTACATCAGCGAGGACATCGCCAATTTCGTGAAGCATCAGGAAGACAAGTCCGTATCGCTGAATGAAAAAGAGCGCCTCAAGGAAAAGGCCGAGGACGACGCCCGCCAGAAGGCGCGTGACAAGGAACGCCTCGCACGCAAGGTGCCCGAGCCGAAGGTTTACGAAATCACCCTGAAGAACGCCACGTTGCCCGGCCTGCCGCCGCCCGTGGCGAAGACCAATTCCGTCACCGCGAGCATCACCGGGTCGGGCGCAGACGCCCATGCTTCCGCCTCGGTATCAGTTCCGCGTGCCTCAATGAGCCCGAGTGATATTGACGCGGACGACGCGGCTCCGCCTGCGGTCGATCCCACGCTGGACGAAACCGAATCCATCCTCGTGGACTACCTGCACCTGCTGGACAAGGTGATCACGGCAAAGAAGTAATCATTGGGCAGCCTTGAATTGTTGAAGGCCCCGTTCTACGTTGCGGCGGCGGTCGAAAGCAATCCACTCATTCAAACGCACATGAGGTCATACACCAAATCCTATGCCACGTTGCTCGCCTCGGTCTCATTGCTCATTTTCGTAGCGGGCTGCGAGGAAAAGAGCCCCACGAGCAAGGCGGTCGAAAAAACTGAAACCACCGCCAAGGAAGCCGGCGAGGCTATCAAGGATGCTGCAAAGAAGACCGGTGAGGTGGTGAGTGATACAGCTGAGAAAGCGTGGGACAAAACCAAAGAGGGCGCCAAGGAAGTGAGCAAGGTCGCGACCAATGTCGCCGGTGAGATCAAGCAGGGCGCGGAGAAGGTCGGCGAAAAGGTTCAGGAAGCGGTGAAGTAAGTCGCCCCGTTACTTGAAGCTGTCCCGGTAGTGTTCGTAGCGTCGCGTGACGGATTCGACGTAGTTGCTTGTGCCGGGAAAACCAATCTGTGTCATGAACACCGCGCTGTTCGTCGCCGCCTCGCCGTTGTTCCATCTCAGCACGTTGCCCCGGCCTGCGTTGTAATCCGCCAGTGCGTAGGGCAGGGGATTGTCGGTCTTGGCATAGCGACGCAGCATCTTTGCGAGGTAAAACGTCCCCGCCAGAATGTTCGTCTGCGGATTGAGGCAATGCTCGTGGACGAAGTTGGTGTTCTTCTCCGCATACGCCCATTCAAACGCGGCATCCTCCTGAATTTGCATCAGGCCCAGCTCGCCCGCGCGGCCATGCACGCCGGGATGAAACCGGCTCTCTCGCCAGACGACTGCCTTCACCAGCGCGGGTTCCACGCCGTAGCGCTGCGCCGCCGCACGGATGGGCGTGTCCTGACTGTGCTCCCGCCATTCCTCTCGGCCCAGCCAGAAGCCGGCGGGGACCGCGATGAACAGCAGCAACAGAATCAGCAGCCGAACACGCTTCACGGGGGAAGTCTTACCCACCCGTTTCATCCGGTCGAGCCTGTGTGCTACTTTGTTTCTGATTGGATGAGTTGAACGCGCCTTGCTACCTTGGCGTCAGAAACCAAAACACAGGAGCCACCATGCCCCAAGCCATAATGGATCCCGGCGAAGTTCGCCGGTTCGCCGAAGAACTAAAGCGGTTCAACGTCGAGTTGCAGAACCGCATGTCGCTGTTGCAGGCGCGCTTCAGCGCGCTCAGTGACACCTGGTCCGACCAGGAACATGCCAAATTCGCCGAGGAATTCCGCGACACGATGAAAGTGCTCAAGAAATTCATCGAGGCTTCGAATACGCACACCCCCTTCCTCCTGCGGAAAGCAAAGCGGATTGAGGAGTATCTGGATCAGCATTGAAGTTGGCCCGAGTGAATAAGTGAAAGGTTAAATGAGCGAATCCGAAAAGCACAATACCCGCACCCGCTCGATACTCTTGTAACCATTTAACTCTTTCACTCATTTAACTTTTCACGTCCTCGCCATGCCCTCCGAACGCGCCAAAGTCACCTCGCTGGAAGCCATCGAAACCTTCCGGGCCCGCCTCATCATTTACCGCGATAAAGCGGGCCGCGTCCTCGACGAGGTGGGGGAAGATGTTATTCGCACTCGCGTCTGGCTTCAGACTGACCGCGTCACGTTTTGGGAGGGCCAGATTCGCCGCCGCCAGAAGGAGCTTGAGATGCGGCAGCAGGAACTTTTCAGCGCGCAGATCTCCGGCATGCGCGACGCCTCCTTCGTCCAGCAGCAGGCCGTCCAGCGCGCCCGTCGGGCGATACAAGAAGCGGAGGGAAAATTGAACATCGTGAAGCAATGGAACCGTCAATACGACCAGCGTATCGAGCCGCTCGGAAAACAGGTCGAAAAACTGCGGCATAACCTGGTCCACGATCTTGGCCTTGCCATTGCATTCCTTGCTGAAGTGACCAAGACGCTTGCTGAATACACCGAAATGTCACCTTCTACTGCGGCTCCACGACCGCCAACAGAAGCAAGTGCGCCGCCCAGTGCGGCTGACGGAGGCAAGTCATGAGCAGCGGCGCCAAAAACAGATTGCTTGGCCTGACCAAGGAACTCGCGGCAGACTGGGCCGCGACCAAAGATCACTGGAGCGACGCCAAGAGCTTGGAATTCGAAAAGCGTTTTATCGAAGATCTTATGACGGGCGTAAACGCGGCCATGACCAACATTGATTCCCTTGAACGAGCCCTCAACAAAGTCCGTGACGACTGCCAATAAACTCGCGGGTGCCGGCACCACCATCGCGCAACTCGACCAGTTGCGCGGCGCCGTGCATGACACAATCAAGCGCGCCAAGCAGGTCGACGACGATTTTGCGACGCGTTCCGCGAGGTTGCGGGCGCAATTTGATCAGGCCATGGAGGGCGAACGCTCGCGCTGGGCTTCTGAGATGGATGCGGCGCGCACGGATGCCGAGGCCAGACGCAACCACACCGAAGTCACATTCGCCGCGCGCAAGACGCGCATTTCGCGGGCGCTGTCCAGCACGCGCATGAGCAAGGCTGGTGAAATCGAGGCCGAGGAAGGCCGTCACACATTCGCCATCCAGCGCGACCTGCTCGAAGCCGACCGCGTCCGCGAAACCGACACGGCCACCAACAAGGAAACTCACGAAGCATTCCTCACCCGCCTTGCCGGTGAACAGGCTACGTTGGAACATCTCGAAGCCGATGCCCGCTCCACTCTCGGTGCGTATGGCTCGCTGGCAAAAATGATTTCTGCGGGAGCCCCTGCCTCCACGCTCGACACGTCGAAGTCCGAGAACCAACTCGTTGAAATTCTCGACACCAAACTGACCGGCGTCTCCCGCGACCTCGGCCGCATCCGCGGATTGGTGCTGCCGTTGCTGTTCAAATTCCTGCCCATTTGGCTTTGGGTAATCCTGATTCTGGCGGCACCCTTCGCGTTCGTGCCGGAACTTCGCAAGTTCGATTTCAATACCGCGCCGATGTCTAAGGTCGCTGGCATCGTCATCGCGGGCCTCGCGGTCGCTTTTGGGCTCCATTTTCTCGGCAGGAAGCTGACGGCTCCCATTGCCAAGGCTGTTGCTGCCGCGTTGGCGGATGCGCGCAAGCTCCACGAAGTCTGCGTGCAAAAAGGAGAGGCCAGTTTCGCCGCCGAGACCGAGCGCATCCAGATCACGCACGCCAGCACCTCGCAAATGCTCAACAACATGTGGAAGCAGAAGCAGGTGGGCGCAAAATCCCTGCGTGAGGACTGGGGCGGGCGGCTGGAAAACCGAGCGCGCACGCTGAACTCCGTGGCGGATGGCCGCCGCCTGCACCGGTTGGCGGAGATTGATCAATTGCTCACCGAGCAGGTCGCGCAACTCGCGGCGCAATCATCCGAACGCAAGGCTCAGATCGAAAACACGCACGCCGAGGGGCTCGGCAAGCTCACCGCAACACGTGATGCCGCGTGGAAAGCCATCGCGGCCGACTGGCAAAACGTCGTCGTTCCAGTTTATCAGACGGTCGAAGCGTCCGCCCAAGCTGCGGACAAGGCGTTCCCGAAGTGGGAGCCGGGCCTATGGGAAAATTTCACGCTGCCCAATGCATTTCCGCACGCGGCGCGGTTCGCCGATTTGTCCGTCGATGTTGAGAAACTCGCAGACGTGATGCTGAAGGACGAACGTCTCAAGCTACCGGGTCCGCGCCGGTTCACCTTGCCGCTATTGCTTGACGTGCCGCGCAATGCTTCGCTGCTGTTCGAGACGAAGCAGTCGGGTCAGGAGCAGGTCATCGGCGCACTAAACAATCTCGTGTTGCGGCTGTTCACGAGTGCGCCGCCGGGCGCGTTGGCATTCACCATCTTTGATCCGGTCGGGCTGGGGCAGAATTTCGCGGGCATCATGCACCTTGCGGATTTCGAGGAGCGCCTGATCAACAGCCGCATCTGGACGCAACAGGCGCAGTTCGAGCAACGCCTCGCCGACCTCAACGAGCACATCGAGAAGGTCACGCAGATGTATCTGCGCAACGAATACGAGACCCTCGCCGAATACAACGCGCAAGCCGGGCGCATGGCCGAGAAATATCATTTCCTTGTCATCGCGGATTTCCCGGTGAATTTCAGCGACGTGGCGGTGAAGCGCCTGCAAAACATCGCCGCCAGCGGGCCACGCTGCGGGGTGCATCTGCTCATCCACTGGGATCAACGGCGCACGCCGCCGGTGGAATTTGTGCCGGATGAATTGCGCAAAAACTCAGTTTGCATCGTGCCCAAAGGCGAAGGTTTCGCCCTCGCGAATGCGAACTGGGACGGATTGAAATTGTCGCTCGACGCGCCGCCGGATGCGGAACTTGCCACGCGACTGCTGCTTCAGATTGGCAAGGACAGCATTGATTCAAACCGCGTTGAAATGCCGTTCGCGGAAGTCGCGCCGGGTGAAGGAGAGTTCTGGAGTCTTGAAACCACGCAGGAATTGCGAGTGCCGGTTGGGCGCACAGGCGCAACGAAACTACAATATCTCGCGCTCGGCAAAGGCACCCGCCAGCACGCGCTCGTAGCGGGCAAGACCGGTTCCGGCAAATCCACGCTGTTCCACGTCATCATCACGAATCTTGCTCTCTGGTGCAGTCCGGAAGAAGTGGAGTTTTACCTTGTTGATTTCAAAAAGGGCGTCGAGTTCAAGTGCTATGCCACGCAGAAGCTGCCGCATGCACGCGTCATTGCCATCGAGAGTGACCGGGAATTCGGCCTGAGTGTGCTCCAGCGCGTGGACGACGAACTCAAGCGTCGCGGCGACATGTTCCGCAAACTGGGCGCGCAGGACATCGCGGGCTACAAGCGCGCCGGCGGCACGGAACCGATGCCGCGCGTGCTGCTGTTGATCGACGAGTTCCAGGAGTTGTTCGTTGAGGATGACCGCGTTTCGCAGGGTTCGTCGCTGTTGCTCGACCGCATCGTGCGGCAAGGTCGCGCCTTCGGCATCCACGTCATCCTCGGCTCGCAGACGCTTGGTGGCGCTTACACGCTGGCCCGCGCCACGATGGGGCAGATGGTTGTCCGCATCGCGCTCCAGTGCAATGAAGCCGACGCCTACCTCATCATGAACGAGGACAATCCCGCGCCGCGCCTGCTCTCGCGTCCCGGCGAGGCGATTTACAACGACGATGCGGGCACGTTGCAGGGCAACAGTCCGTTCCAGGTGGTATGGCTGCCGGACCAGGTGCGCGATACCTGGCTGGAGAAAGTGCGGGCGCTTTCGGCGCAAAAGCAAGTCAGCGGGCGCGAGCCCATTGTATTTGAGGGCAACGCTCCGGCGGACGTGCGCGAAAACCCGGTGCTGCGCGCTGCGCTGGCCGCGCCTGTCACGAAGCCCGTCACTTCCGCCCGTGTCTGGCTTGGCGCGCCAAACTCCATCAAGGGACCGACCGAGGCTTTGTTCCGTCGCGCCAGCGGGAATCATCTGTTGATCATTGGTCAACGTGAAGAGGCGGCATTGGCTATGCTGGGTGTGTCGCTCGTTTCGCTCGCGGCGCAGCAGCCAAAAAATGGGGCGCGCTTCTTCGTGTTTGATTGCAGCGCACCGGATTCGGCAGAGGCGAAGTTCCTGGAGCGCGTGGTCGCCATCATTCCGCAAGTAGTGAAACTCGTGCGCCCGGGCGAGGTGGATGAAGTGATGTCCGCGCTCGCCGCTGACCAGCAGCAGCGCACTGACAACGCGGGAGCCGATGCGCCGGAGACGTATTTGCTCGTTCACGGACTGGCGCGGAACAAGAAGCTGCGCTTCGACGAGGAGATGAGCTTCTCGATGGATGCGGATGCGGGTGCTAATCCCGGTTTACAGTTTAACAAGCTGATCACCGAGGGCGCGGCGCTTGGCTTCCACGTCATCGCGACGTGCGACACCTACAACAACCTGATGCGGATGCTGAGCCGGAAGGCGGTGAGCGAATTCGAGATGCGTGTGGTCTTCCAGATGAGCGCAAACGATTCCGCGAGCCTCATCGAATCGCCGCAGGCCAACAACCTCGGCCTGCACCGCGCGCTGTTCTACAACGGCCACGAGGGCTGGCTGGAGACGTTCCGGCCGTATGCACTGCCGGACGACCAATGGCTAGAAGAGATTCGTAGAAAACTGGCTGGGACGGACGTTTGATCAACTGCTTGCATAGTGCGTTTTGTAGGCTACCTGTTGGTGGTGATTCCTGAAAAATATGACTGCGAAAGCTCTTGAAAATAACTGGGATGCGATTGTGATCGGCGGCGGGCCGTCAGGTTCGTCGTCGTCGGCGATTCTCGCCGAATACGGTCATCGTGTGCTGGTGCTCGAACGGGAGAAATTTCCGCGCTACCACATCGGCGAATCGCTGATTCCATTCACCTATCAACCGCTGGACCGCCTCGGGCTGATTCCGAAGATGAAGGCGTCGGGGTTCGTCAAGAAATACAGCGTCGTGTTCATCTCACCGAATGGCAAAGCCAGCCAGCCGTTCTATTTCTTCAATCGCTACGACCGCGAATCGGTGGCGCAAACCTGGCAGGTGTTGCGCAGCGAGTTCGACGAGATGCTGCTTAACAACGCGCGTGAGAAGGGCGCGGAAGTCATCGAGGAAATTACGGTGCGGGAACTGTTACGCGAGGGCGACCGGGTTGTGGGTGTTCGCGCGATGCGGAAGGATGGCGAATTCGTCGAGTTCCGCGCGCCGATCACGCTGGATTGCTCGGGCAAGGAGGCTTTCACCGCTGTGCGCAACGGTTGGCGCACGAAGGATCCGTATCTCAACAAGGTCGCGGTGTGGACGTATTACAAAGGCTCGAAGCGCGAGCCGGGCATTGATGAAGGCGCCACGACCGTGGCCTACGTGCCGGAGAAAGGCTGGTTCTGGCACATTCCACAACACAACGACATGCTTAGCGTCGGTGTGGTTGCCGAAGGCAAATACCTCACGCGCGATGGCGTGCGCGAGCCGGAGAAGATTTTCAAACGTGAGATCGAGCAGAACGTGTGGATCAAGGATCACCTCTCCGTTGGCCAGCAGGTCGGCCCCTACTATATCATCAACGAATACACCCAGCACGCGCGCCACTGTGGCTCCGAAGGTTTGCTGCTGGTGGGAGACGCCTTTGCTTTTCTCGACCCTGTGTTCAGCAGCGGCGTGATGCTCGCGCTCAAAAGCGGGACGCTGGCAGGGGAAGAAGTTCACAAAGCCATAGTCGCGGGCGATTTTTCGACGGAACGTTTCGCCCATTACGGTCGTTCCATGCGCGAAGGCGTCGAGAACATGCGCAAGCTCGTCTATGCGTTCTACAATCCGGACTTCTCCTTCAAGAAGGTCATCGACAAGTATCCGGAGGCGGCGGGTGAAATCACCGACTGCCTGAGCGGCGACGTGAACAAGGACTTCACGCCGCTGTGGAAAAAGTTCCGCGAGTTCGTGCCGCTGCCGGAGGATATGCCGGTGGGATTGCCGTTCGATGCGAAACTGCAGCTTGTGCAATCGTAGAGCGGCATCAAAAAAGTTTGGCGGGGGAGAATCAGCGGCCCCTTGCCCACTCGCCCTGAACCGGGGTGCCTAATTCGATTTGGTGGGAATCTCACCCGTCCTTCGATTTTCCCCACCCCGTGTCGGCTGAGGAGAGGGACGGACGGGGTTGTCCTGAGTTCTGCAAATCATCAACCGCACCTGGCATGATTCACGTGATGACGCGCACGCCGTCCTGTGAACCAAACGGATTCGGTTTGTGCAGCTTGCATTCCGGATCGTCGCGCCACTCGCCATCCACGAGGAAACGGTAATGGTGTGTGCCAGGCGGAAGTTCCACAACGGCCTTCCAGACGCCGGATCTGTTCCGCCTCATGGGAATGGGATGTTCCTGCCAATGCGTGAAGTCCCCGACGAGACAAACTGCGGCGGCTCCGGGCGCACTCAGCCTGAACTGCTGCTTCGGGATTACGTTCGTTGTTTTCATAGGCACTTCGAACGGAAATCTAGGCCAGTTACACGAAAAGTCCACGCGCGGCGACCTGCGCAGCGGCGGTCAGTATTTCATCGTGTTATCGTGCGCCTTGCCGTGGCAGGTCAGCGTGCAGGAGCGGTTGCCGACGGTGCCATCGGTGAAGGTGATTGTGCCGCCGTTGGGCGTGACGTAGCTGGTGTTGAAGTTGATCAGATGCGCGTTCTCCACCACCCCATGCGGATCGTGACAGGTCGTGCACGCAGTCTGGTTATCGACCACGTGCTTTTTGTGATACGCCCAACTGGTCGGATCATCAGCAGTGACGAGTGAACGACTGTGGCATTTGTAACACAGCGCGTAGTTGGCCGAACTCTCCGGGGAATTATCCGTGAGCAACAGGTTGCGCTCCAGCAGCGGAGTGTAAATCGAGCCGTGCGGCCCGTTCGGTCCGGTGCCACCGGGGATGCCCGGGCCTTGATCGTTGTTATGACAGTCCGTGCAATACATCACGCTCGCAACGGTCCACGGCGCTATGAGGCTGGGCGTGCTGGAGTTTTTTCCGGGTGCCTGCACCGGATGGTAACTCGGGTTCGAAGGGGCGAACTCCAGACGGGTGTTTGTCTGCACAAACTGGCGGTTCACTCGCGCCGGCCCGCGCGCGATGCTGTCAGCGTGGCAGCGGTAACAGAGTTCATACTCACGCACGACGGGATCAACCAATGCCCCTGACGAATTCATCCCCTTCACCCCTGCCAATGCACCCGAGGCGGTCGGAGCGATCGCTGGCGCGGTCTTGGTTGCGTGCGGATTGTGGCAGTCCGCGCAGACGACATGCCGTGTGGAATTGACCGCATCTTCCATCGGATCATGGGCGCTGGATGACTGCGTGATTGGATGCACGCTGATCTTGTTGAACTCGGCGGTGATATTTTTTGCCGCGACGGTGCCGCTGTGGCAGGAATTGCAGTTCTCCTCCACGACGGCGAAATTCAGCAGCCGTGGTTTTGTGCCCGCTGAATGCGGCGCGTGGCAACTGGAGCAGGCGTTGTCCTTGACGGTGTTGTAGGTCGTGTGCGGCCACGGATTCGGGCCGGAGCCGTTCCACGTTTTCGTCGAGGTTGCGTGCGCGGAGGCATCCCAGGAGCTGACCGAGTGGCAGGAGACACACAACTGTCCGCCGCGATCATCCTTCACGAGGAACTTCGGAAAACGATCGTTGTGTGCGTCATGGCAGGAGGTGCATTGCATCATGCCCTCGTGGTCGAGCCGCACTTCCTGATTCAACGTCGCCGGGTCCTTGAGCTGTCCGTTCAATGCCGCAAGGCTCGCATCGTATTTCATCGAGACGGGGTGATCGTCCGACAAATCCGTCCCCAGCCGACTGGCCCCGGACGGAAGAACCGTGACGCCGTCGCGCATCTCAATCGGCGAGGAGCGGCTGTGAACCATGCCGAGTGCGACCGTCCCATCATGGCAACTCAAACAAAGTTTCGAGGAGCCCGTCGGCTGGCCCACGGCGGCCTTCATTGTCGAGCTGGAATAAGGCGTGTAGGTGGCCTGTGACAGTTCGTGATTCCACAATGGCGCTTCATTCAGTGCTCGATGCGGCGTGTGACAGAAGATGCAGACTTCGCTTTCGGTGTTTGCGCGGATGGTGCTGGGGCTGGCGGCAGAAAGGTCGTGTTTCGAGCCGAGGATTCCTTCCGCATGGCCTTGCGATGCACCAACGATCACCAGCATCAACAACACTTTCCGTATGACGCGCGAGAAGAGAGGGTTTACGACTTTTGTTTTCATGGCTCGTCGATGTATTCAAACACCTGGATGCGGCGGTTGTAAGAGTCGGCCACGTAGATCCGGTTGTCACGCGAAGTTGCCACGCCATTCGGCAGCCAGAATTCTCCCGCGCCCTGGCCCGCCTGCCCCAAGCTTAGCAATACGCGCCCGTCGGAGTTGAAGATTTGCAGGCAGTCAAACATCGCATCCACGATAAACACATGGCCAAAACGATCCACGGCGACGCCTTTTGGCCGGCTAAAGTGGCCCGGGCTGTCGCCAATGCTTCCGATCTGGCGGACGAAGGAACCATTTGCGTCATGCACCTGCACGCGGCTGTTCATCGAATCGGTGACGTAGAGCCGTCCTTGCTCATCCACGGCGATGTGCGTGGGGAAATTCAAGTCGCCCTCGCCGTTGCCGCGTTTACCAAATTCCGCAATACGACCGCCCTTCAATCCAAAAGCAACCACCTTGTGCTGCTGCGAATCCACGACATATACACGCTCGCCATGGATCGCCAGCCCGACAGGGCGAACCAAGTTTTCTTTCAGACGAAATTGCAGCACGCCCTTTGTGTTGAACGCGATGACCTCGCCGAGCGTTGAATCTGCGACGAATAAAATATCGCCAGCCTTCGCCACCGCCACCGGTGCAAGGAAGCGAAGTTTGCCAAGCCGGTTCCAGCGGTGCCAGCGTTTCGACGCTGGATCGAGCCAGCCTACCGACCGCGTTGCCATGTCCGTCACGCACAAGCCGCCCGCTGAATCCACGGCGATGCTGAACGGTTTCACGAATGCTTCGTTGCCTGTGTCGCCGCCGGTAATCCAGTTTGAGACGCGCCGGAAACTGCCAACCTTCGCTCCAAGTTCCGCCGGCTTGGCTGCGGTCTGCACAAAGCGGATACGTGCGCGTTCCGGCGCGGCCGGCCAGACGATGGCCGCTTGGTTGGTTGCCGGAGAGGGCTTCGAGGAAGTTGTCGAGCAGCCCGTCAAGCCCAGCAACGATCCGCCCGCCACCAGCGCGAAGCCGGCCGGCCAGTGCAGGACGTGATTGAAGCGGCTGCTCATATCAGAACGTGCGTTTGATCGTGATATACAATTTGTTCCGGTAACGTTCTTCCGTTCTCTGGCTCAACTCGTATTCAAAGTTGTAGCCCGCTGCAAAGGTGGTCTGTCCGATGGAATAGCGAAAGTCCGGACGGAACACCGCCAGCGTCTGGTCCACGTCCTCGCCGAGGCGCTGCGATATGCCGGCATCCACATCCATCGAAAAATTGCGAGCAAAGAACCGTCGATACCGGGTCACAAAACGATAGTTCTGCTCCTGCCGTTGCGCGTCAATGTATCTGAACCATTGCTCAGACAGATTCACGCCCAGCGATGACGCATCGTCAAATGCAAATGTCGCACTTTGGAAAAACCCGACGGATTGGTATTGGGAATCGGTGGCATCATAGTATTCCGCGTCGGCGCCCGCGCGGAACCAACGCCAGTTGAATTCGGTTCCTGCCGAGTAACGGACATAATCCTGCACCCGCAACGCATCCGGGGCATTGGCCGTGGACATGCTCACTCCGGCGAACACAGCCCAGCGGTTCTTCCAAAACTCCAGCCGCACCTGGAACGCGTCGCTGAAATTGTCGTAACCGCCCTCCGGCCGCGGCTCCGACTGGTAATCCACCAGCACCGTGGCACCGCTCGGGATGCTGCCCGTCGTCAGGCGCCGTATCTCCGTGGTGGAACCGTTCACGATCACCTCGTAGTCGATGTCCATGATGTAAGGCTGGCTCGTCGTGGCGTTGCGGATGCGGATGCTCGGCACAATCGCGTTGGGTTGGTTCAAGTTGAACCGGTCGAGGTTTGGATCGCCGATGGCGGATGGAAAGGTGTGCGATTCGTTCTCGACCGTCGAGATTCCCCTCTGCTCTACGCGCTGCAAGGTGAAGGAATTATAGGCTCGCAGCATATGTTCCGTCCCGATGCGCTTGCTGTAGTTCTCGCCCCAGATCACCGAGTAGCTGCGGTTGTAGCCATCGGATGAGGGGTCGGCGAACTGCGAATCAATGGCGGCCAAGGACAGGCTGCTCCGGAGACTTTCATACAACTGATGACTGACCGAGACGACGCCGGAATAGGATTCCGAAGTCAGGTTGCCGCTTTCGTAACGGTCGTAGTTCAACGAATACGAAGTGCCCCAGCCGTGTTTGTGCTCGATGGACAGCTCCGCGGCGGCGAGATACTGGTCGCTCTCCGCTTCGAGGTCCGCCGTGTGCTTCATATACGAGGCGTAAGTGTTGAAATCAAACTGCTGCCGGCTGCCGAATCGTTCATTGTCCGAGAGCGTGAGATTCTGGTCCTGCCCCGTGTTTGCCGTCCCGCCCGTGCCGCTGTAATCAAACTGGTTCAACGAATAGCCCAATGCCGTGGAGCCGCGGGTCCGGTTGTGGCGCGCGTTGAACCCGAATGTGTCCATGATCGACTGTGACGGCACGGAAATGTCGGTGACGCGCTCCTCGCGGCGCGAGAGAATCGAGTTAAACGACCACGGCCCCTCGTCGTAGGACAGCCGCGCACCGTAGCTGAAACTGTCCAGCGTCACGCGATTGAAGAAATCGTAATCGCGGTAGGCGTGATCGAAACTGGAGAAGAAGCCGAGGCGGTAGGGCTTGTTGTTGAAGAAATTGACATCCGCGATGAAACGACCGCGATAATCCAGCTTGGTGCTATGGGTCGTGCCGCTGGCCGAAGAGACGCTCTCCCATGTCTCGCCAAACGCGCCTTCCGAGTAAACGTGCAGCACGCAGAAATTCGGATGATACACGGAGCCGTCCAGGCTGATGCCAAGCAACGGTCCGAGGAAAAGCCGGTCATGCGTCACCCGGCTGGTGCCGTTGAAGGTCGAGCTGTCGTAGTCGCCCTCGAGGTAGAAACCGAACTGGGCCTGCGAAATTTTAAGCCGCAGCCATTGCGGCTCCTGATAATAACGCAGGCGCCGATAGGTCTGCGCCGAAGCCGGAAAGACGCTGCTGAGCAGCAGCAGGCCCGTCAGCATGGCGAACACGAGTTGGCGTCGGGCATTCATTTGGCAGGCGGTGCCGCTTCCGTGGCGGGGGCTTTCTTCGCGGCGGGCTTCAGGAACGACTTGTCCGCGCCGACGTGGGGATCGTGGCAGTTCACGCAGGTGCCGAGATCGACGCCCTTGTGTCCGGCGGACTTGGTCATGTCGGCTTGTTCATGGCACTCGAAGCAAACCTGGGCGCCCGGTTTGGCGAGCAATCCCTTTTCATTTGAGGCGTGCGCTTTGTGGCACGACGCGCAGTCCCCGTCCGCGACGGGCTGATGTTTGAACTTCGCGGTCTTGGTGAAATCGTCGTGGCAGTCCCAGCACAAGGCCGAGCCCGCCTTCTTCACGAGGCCTTTGTTGTTCGACGCGTGTGGGGCATGGCAGGACAGACATTCACCGCTCTCGACGGGCTGGTGTTTGAACTTGTTCTTGCCGAGCACATCGTCATGGCAATCGGCACACAGCGCGCCGTCCGCCTTCTTCGCGAGCCCCTTGATGTTGGAAACGTGCGGTGCGTGGCACGAGAGGCATTCGCCACCCTCGACCGGCTGATGCTTGAACTTGTTTTTCCCAAGGACGTCGTCGTGGCATTCGGCGCAAAGTTTGTCCGGCGCCTTCTTCAGCAGGCCCTTGAAATCCGACGCGTGGGAAGAGTGGCAGCTCGCGCAGTCGCCATCAGCAACGGGCTGATGTTTGAACTTGGCGGGCGTCTTGAGGAAATTGTCGTGGCACTCCCAGCACAGGGTCTTCACCTCCTGCGTGAGCATGCCCTTGATCGGCGAGCCGTGTGAACGGTGGCACGCGGAGCATTCGCTGTTGTCGGCGGGCGCGTGTTTGAATTTCGGCTTCTTGAGAAAATCTTCGTGGCATTTGAAGCAGACATCCTTCAACGCGCCCTTCATCTGCATGGAGAACTTGGATTGATGGCACTCGGTGCATTGCCGCTGCTCGAATGGGGGGTGACGGACCATCGTGTCCTTCTCCACGACTACAGGCGCGACGAAAGGAACGGCGCCGGCATGAGCCCCTTCATCGTCAGTTTGACGTGCTGCCGGCGCGTTCGTTGAGCCGGGCGCAGGAACACCGTCGAAGAAAAATGTGAGCAGCTTGTGCTTGGTCTGCGCCCGGCAGCCGCCCAGCAGGAAGCAAAGCGCGAGCAAAGCCCCGAGCATCACGGCCAGTTTGCCGGCTCGTTTCAACAGCTCTCTGGATCGCGGTGGCTTCATCACCCTAGTTCCCCGTGGAGAGTGCTCAGGATTTTTTCAGGAATCCGAATACGCTGACCTTGTTGGGCCCGACTTGATTTGTGACGTAGATGAGATATTCGAGCTTCTGGCCGGGCGCGACATACTTCTCGAAATGCTTCATGTTGTCGTAGTCGACGCACACGGCGGCGGGCAGATACAACCCCGCCGGACCGCTGTCCTTCGGCAGCCCGAAGAACATCAACAGCCGTCCCTCTTTGTCGAACAACTGCACCACCGTCGTGTCGGTGTCCACGACGTAGAACCGTCCCTCTTTATCGACGTCGATGCCTTTGTTGCGGATGAAGCGGCCGGGCGTCTCGCCCTGTTCGCCGACGGTTTGCAGATGTTTGCCTTCCGCATCGAAAATTTGAACGCAGTAACTTCCCATGTCGGAAACCAGCACACGGCCTTGTCCGTCAACGGTCAGATTCGCCGGTTGAAACAGGCGGGCCTTCTCATCATTCGGATCGCGCGGGATGGTGAACAGGCGCTCCTGCGTCTTGCGGTCATAGACCTGCACGCAGTGATTTTCCTTTTTGATATCGGCTATGTAAATGCGGTCACCAACGACTTTGAGTCCGCAGGGCTTCATCTCTTCCGATTTACCAATGGCTCCGAGATACGCGTCGCTCTTGTCATAGATAAGCACCTGCCCGCGCGTCGTATCGGAGACATAGCGCAGGCCGTCGTCCGCCACGGCCACGGCGATGGGCATCTTCAGGATTCCCTGTCCGGACGGGCGCAGATAGCGAAAGCGGCTCTTGGCCAGATCAATGATGCCAACGTTGCCCGGCATCGTATCGCAGACAAAAAGCGTCCCCGGCGCGG
>Ga0154020_10002416_pt1 | contig 22794 bp, 23 predicted proteins | sample Klosneuvirus_201_FD_109709 | JGI IMG/M metagenome (GOLD analysis project Ga0154020, IMG submission 109709) | Active sludge microbial communities from wastewater, Klosterneuburg, Austria - Klosneuvirus_20160825_MG | ecosystem: Engineered > WWTP > Aerobic digester > Activated sludge | place...
CATAAGTGATTCCCTGAATGGGATGGCTCGTATTGTAGGTAGAAAAAGAAATGGTTCTGATACCCCAATTGGAGGCAGAATAGAAGAAAATATGAATTTTGGCTTCAGATTCTATTAGATAAAATTGATTTCTCATCATGGAAATCGGGTATTTTCAAGCCTTCGGCAAAATTGATTTCTCATCATGGAAATCGGGTATTTTTTACGTTAACGTAAAAAATTGATTTTTATTTGAAACTTTATAACAGTTTCAAAACATTACAAAATGGAAAATGAAATTAACGTTTACGATATAGAGAAGCTAGAGTATGGTGTATGGTCTGCTGAAGAGATTAAAAACATCTCAATATGCAAGATAGACAATCCAAAATACGTAGGTTCAGGTACCGTATACGATGATAGAATGGGGTATAGAAACAGGATGAATTCTGCTTGTCCAACATGTGGTTTCACAAAGGAATGTTGGGGACATTTTGGGTATATTGAGCTTGCAGAACCTATTCTTCATCCAATGTACTTTAAAGAGATTGCGTCGATGCTGAAGTGTTTCTGTAAAGAGTGTCACCATCTCATCTTTGAAAAAGAGCAGATAGACACTATATTTGGATTCTCTAAACTGAAGGGTATAAAGAAGTTCAAAAAGATTTTGGAAAAATCAAAGAAGAATGATATCTGCTCTAGATGTAAAACTCCAAAACCGAAGATTGTGTATCGTCCCAAAGACGTTGATAATCCTATCAGTATGGAACACAAACAAAAAAAGAATGGTGTTCTTGTAAAGTCTGTCAATGTACTCACAGTTGACGCCATCAAGAAAATCTTTGATGACATTCCAGATGAAGATGTTTTACTTCTCGGTTTTGACCCAGATAGAATTCACCCTAGAAATCTCGTTATCACGTGTCTTCTTGTTATTCCTCCATGTGCAAGACCTCCTGTTATTACAGACGGAAATATTTGTGATGATGACCTTACCCAACAGTACATGGAAATTGTCAAATCTAACAATCAACTCCTTAAGAAGGATGATGACGAGGTGAAAAGTGATAGGAAGGACGAGAAGAGACAGAAGATTATAAAAACTTTAAACTTTAGAATTTCAACTCTGTTCAACAACTCAAAGAATAGAGCGAGACATCCAACCGATAGTAGACCTTACAAAGGTATCAAGGAACGGTTGTCAGGAAAAGATGGAAGATTTAGAACTAACATGATGGGAAAACGTGTAGATCAGTCTAGCAGAACCGTCATCGGAGCAGACCCTACTTTAAAATTGAATCAGGTCGCAATTCCGTATTTAGTAGCACAGACTCATACTAAACCTGAGACTGTTACAACCTACAATATAGAATGGTTAACAGAGCTTGTCAATACAGGTAAAGCAAACTTTATTTTCAAGCCGAAGGTCAGGGATGGAGTGATCGATTCGGACGCTCCAAAGACTCGGATAAACCTTCAGTACGGTCTTTACAAAAGGGGAACAGAACTTTTGTACGAAGATATCATTATCAAAAATCCAAAGTTAGAATTGAAGATGGATGGTAAAGGAAATGTTGTCATTCCGGTGAAAGGAACAAAAGATATTTTGTGTGTCCAGAACGGAGATGAAAAACTCAACAAAGGGGACAGGGTAATCCGTAATGGAAAACTTATTGAGATTTCCCTACCTGAAAAGAGAAACATTAAACTCGAATTGGGAGATGTAGTTGAAAGGCAGTTAATGAAGGGAGACCGCGTGATTTTTAATCGTCAACCTTTTTAGGACGAGAAAAATTGAATTTTTAATTTAAAGACTTGTTTTATATATAAAAATGAACAGTAAACAGTGCAATAAATGCCACAAGGAAAAAAGCCTTTCAGAATTTGAAGGGAATAAGAACGGAGAACTTTATCAAAATTGTACCCCATGTAGAGCAAAAATAGCAGAAAAAGGGCGAAAGAAAAACGAACGGAGAAAGGAAAAAATCGCAAGCACACTTGAGAGTATCACTGATGAAAATACCCAACTTTGTATAAAGTGTTTACAACCCAAAAGTTTAAAAGAGTTTGGAAAATCCAAAAAAGGGGGCGCTATCTTGAAAATGTGTATCACCTGTTATGAAACCGTAGAAGAGCAAAAAACAAAAAGAATCGAGGATATTGAAGAAAAGCTGAGTTCAGATGAAAAATGTTGTACTAGATGTAAAAAAGTAAAGAATGTTTCTGAATTTGGAAAAGCCAAAACTTGCAACGATTGCAGAGATAAGACTAAAGTAAGAAATGCCCTTCAACGTCAAAAGAAGCTCGAACAGGCCTCTACGCAAATTATTCCTCCAGACCACAATCTATGTTCTAAGTGTCTTTTACCCAAACCATGTTCGGAGTTTAAAGTTTACAAGAACGGAAAAGTTAACAAGCAGTGTAACGAGTGTACAGAAAAGCTTATGGACTATCTTGAAAAAAATAAATGCCCTCATGGATATCTCAACCCCTCTTCGTGTAAAGAATGTAAAGGAGCGAGTATATGTGAGCATGGTATTCTCCGAACTTACTGTAAAGAATGTCATGGAGGAAGCTTATGTGTTCACGGTATGCGAAAAGATAGATGTGAAGATTGTAAAGATATCTACGGTAGAACGGCGTACTGTGAGCACGGTGTACTTCGAAGTTTTTGTAGGGAATGTGATGGAGGTAGCTTTTGTGAGCACGGCGTAAGACGAACAAGATGTGTAATGTGTAGTGGAGGTAGCGTCTGCGAACACTATTGTCAAAGAGCCCATTGTAAATATTGCGATTATATTGGGTACATGTGTTTTACTTTTTGTGGAAAAGTTAGAGAAACTTTGAAAACTGCTTTGAAAAAAATTTCAAAGGGTAAAATCAAGATTACTGCCGATATAAAAGAAAAGGATAATGAGATAGAAATGTTAGGCTGTGGTATACTGTTTTATATAAAATATTTAGAAAACAAGTTTGAAAATGGTATGACTTGGGAAAATTGGGGAAAAGAATGGGAGATAGACCATATTATTCCAATGAAATACCAAGACCCAAAGATAGAGGAGGTATTAAAGAGATTTCATTATAAGAATACTCAACCTCTTTCATCAAAATTAAATCATTCAAAAGGAAATCGTTTCGTGAGTTGTAATAGTCCTCCTCAAGATGAAATCGAAGATGAGGAAGAGCTAGTTATTGTTCCCTTTTACCGTTATGAAGATTATTCTTAAAGGAACAGTAGCGACATACTTGAAAGTGCGGGAACGTCTACTATTGCATACTGAGATACCACGGTAAAAATACCCAAGGTAAAAATTCTCACGTGTGTTAAAGATAATCCGCAGGTTAAGTTTCGACCCATATTTGGGAGAAATTCACCTCAACGACTAGAAAAGTATGGGCGAGTTTTACGCATGTGAAACCGGCTTAAGGTATAGTCTACTCCTTCTTGTGAAAGAAGGTAGAAACGAACATTGCATAGAGGCTCAATGTTAGGCATGGAAGTTGTACCCATGCCTCACAAATCTTTTAGGTTCAATTTAGCTACAACAAGGTCGTTTAATGCTGATTACGATGGAGATGAGATTAAATTCGGTCTCAAAAAGGTTATTTTGTACGAAGTATAAAATCTAGCCTAGTCTTTTTAGGCAAGATGACTCAACTGCGGGAACCCCCTAATGAACTCGAGCTACCTATATGGTGAAAATGTTCGTAGTTTTATATTTATGGGAAATCCGCATCGGACACGCATACTTTTTATATGCTTGCTCGTTCAACGACTCAAAGGTCATCGCTTCGAGCCTCGTAAGAGGTGAGAGGTTAAGGTATAGTCTAGTCCTGTCCTGAAAAGGCGGGTAGAAAACGGAACATTCACGTCCCACAATCGTATTCAACAGATGCTGAAGTTGGTATGCTACCGAACGCAACTTCACACATCATATCGGCTCAAGAGAGTAAGCCTCTCATTGTCGTTGTTCAAGACGCTCTCATAGCTTCTTATCTAATGACAAGAAGGGAGTTCCCGTTAAAGAAGCATCAGTTTTTCGACATTTGTATGAATGGAGAAAGAGCCGATAAAAGTCCCATTTACAATATAGAGAAAATCGAAGACATAAAGAAGGTCTTTAAAAAGTTTGGAAAAGGAAAAGAGTATATGAACGGTAAGGGTCTGTTTTCGCTACTCTTACCGTCTGATTTATATTATGAAAAGAAGAATGATGTATCAGAAAAAGAACCGATAGTTAAAATTTGGAAAGGTGTATTAGTGGAAGGGGTTCTCGATAAAGGTATTTTAGGTGCTGAACATGGGTCTCTTATACAGATTTTAAACAAGGAGTACGGAAGCTGTATAACTGCAAACTTTATTGATAACGTAACTCTTATGGGGAATGCTTGGTTATCTCTGTACGGGTACAGTATCGGCCTTGAAGACTGTATGATTACATCTGATAAAAGTATAAAAACATTGAAGGAGACATTAGCTTCATGCTACGCAAAGGCTGAGGGTATTGAAAACACAACACAGAATGCGGGCATTAGAGAGGTTAGGGTCACCGGAGCTTTATCTCAGGCGAGAGATATTGGTATGAGAATAGCCAAGGATGCAATGAGTCCAGATAATAATTTTTTGACAGCTATTATATCGAAGGCGAAGGGAGACTACTTTAATATTTCCCAAATTACAGGTCTTCTTGGGCAACAGAATCTTGAGGGAAAAAGAGTTGGATACCAGCTTAATCATGGGAAAAGAACCATGATACACTATCCTTTTGGAAAGATGGATAAGGAAAGAGAGTACGAGTCGAGAGGCTTTATTAGAAATTCTTTTAATCACGGTCTGAATCCTCATGAATTTTTCTTCCACGCGATGTCAGGAAGAGAAGGTGTGATTGATAAACAGTTGTGTCAATAAGAGGTTATGTAAAAATAACCTAGTCGGTTTTTCTGCATTGCGGTCAAACCGGCGAGATACCTTATAATGACGGGAAGTTCCTTAGAGCCTTAACTACTTCTTTTTAGTTGGAAACTTCTAAAAATACTCGGGTTAATGACCCAGAGAAAAGTAATAAGTTAAGTATTGGATAATCCGCGGTCGCCAAACCTACGTTCATAACGAATATGGTTTGTCCTCAGAGACTTTATAAATTTAAATAAGTATTACAATAATATATAATGTCAAGACGAAACAAATATACAATTGAAGAAGTAAAGAAGTTTATCGAAGAAAAAGGAGGGGTGTGTTTAACTCCAACGTATAAAAACAACAAGGAAAAAATGCAGTTCATGTGTAATGCTTGCGACCATATTTGGATGACTACCTTTAAAGATATAAAAATTTCAGGACATTGGTGCCCTAAATGTTATGGTCTTTTTAATAACAGTATCAATGTCGCTAAAAAAATAGCAGAAAGTAGGGATGGAAAATGCCTTTCTGAACATTACATAAATAATAAGACAAATATGAGCTGGTTTTGTAATAAATGCGAACATACATGGACTGCAAGACTGGATCGCATTAAAAATGGAACATGGTGTCCGAGTTGTAATAGGTCTCATGGAGAAAGGAAGATAGCAGAATATTTAAAGTCTTTGTCAATATTGTTTTTCGAAGAGTATATTTTTAAAGAACTAAAAAGGAGAAGATTTGATTTTTTTCTGCCCGATGAAAATATAGCTGTTGAGTTTGACGGAATCCAGCATTTTCAGATATACAAAAAATATGCTCCTGACAAAGAGACTTTAGATTCAATAAAAATTAGGGATAAAGAGAAGCTTACCTTCTGTATAAATAACAAAATAAAACTTCTGAAAATATCATACAATACTAAACATATTGAAGACATAATAGACTTTGTAATAAAAAATAAAGAAGAAGATGTTTATGTATACTGTACGGACGTTGAAAAATATGAGGAACTCCTTCTTGACGTTGATAATACTTATTATAAATTTATTTTAACGGGTGTCGGTCAATAATTCATTTATTGGCTTAAGATATAGTCCACCCCCATACGAAAGTTTGGGGATAACATTGACAGCTATGAGTACAGCAAAATCTGGGTACATCCAGAGAAGAATTATAAAAATTTGTGAGGATATTCAAATTCAGTATGATGGAACAGTGAGAGATACAACAGGAAAAGTGGTTGAATTTTCGTACGGTAATAATGGATATGATACACTCAAGACCGTAAAGGTTGACAACAAACCTACATCTTGTAATATTCTCAGAAAGGTCAATATGTTAAATATGAGAAAACTTAACAACGATAAGAGTGTAAAGTTTGTAAACCCAGATACAATAGACATTTCAGTTCTAAAACATCCACCCATGAAATCAACTATAATTAAGCACATGAGTGAAGATGAAAAATTGAAGGCTCTATGCAAAGAGAAAAAGAACAAGATTGAGATTATAAAAGCTATCAAGAAAATATGTCCATCGTCTATCATAGATGAAAATTGGACTTTTGAAGAGCTTTCTCAACGTCTTGAAGCTTTAAAGGAGGATGAGAAAAATGCTATTGATGACGCTGAAGAGGAGGATAGCGAAGATGATGAAGAGGATAGTGAAGACGAAGAGGAGAGTGAGGAGGAGAGTGAGGAGGAAGAGGATTTGGAAGACGCTCTGAACAATTTGGATTGTGAAATCGAGGATGATGATATCGCAGACGATTACGATGAACCTTCAACCGATATGTTCGACGGCTTTGGTGATTTTTAAGAAGTATTTATAAATTTTCAATATTAAAATATATTGAAAACAAATCTAGTGCAGTGTTGCAAAAAAGTTTATTCTGTTCAGCTTCATCCTAATAGGAAGACTTGATTTTCTAACATCAATAATCTTTTTGTTGAAAAAAGAAGCGTTTTTATCAAGATTTACAACATTTTTTCCATATATATTACCGAGGATTCTTTTGAGGGATGAAGACCAGTCTGCGTCTCTCTTTTTAGAACCAAAACCGAAAGAGCCTGAATCCGACTCTTCAATATCACTGAGAATATTTTCTAAATCATCTTCAGGCTCATCATCATTGTCGTCTAAAACATACTCAATTTTTTCAACAATGTTATCGTCAACATCCGATTCTGAACTTGATTCTGTTTCTGGTTTCTCCCCCTTAGAAATAGATTTTTCTTCCTTCAAAGCATCAAGACGCTGTTGTAAATTTTCAAAAGACCAATCCTCATTCACCTTAGATTTTGGTTCTTTTTCTAAAATTTTTCTGATGAGCTCTTTTTTAGAAAGTAAAGGTTTAACATCTTTCTTCACGTTCTGAAGCCAGTCGAATATTTTGTTTGTATCTTCCAAGTCTATCTCCGCGTTAAGTTTATCCTCTTTCTTGTGTATTTTTTCTTCACCGTTGTAAGACGTATTGAGAAGTATAGAGGTTGCAAGCTCAATATCTTCATTTTTTAACGGAACGTTCTCGACAAAATGTTTCTTAAATTTATCTATACCTATAAGTATATTGGAAATGGCAGAAGCTATACAGTTATCCTCCTCATCGGGCAAATTCACTTCAACTGTAAAACAGTTTACCTTTTCTGTGTTTAAAAGTTCGAGGTTTGTAATGACCTTTCTAAAATCTGTTTCATTCGTCTCCTTCAGGTACATGAACAGGCTTAGCACCATCGATGATATACGGCTCCAATATTCTAACGCTATTTTTCGTAGATTTTTTTCATAGTGTTTATACTCTTCTTTCATCTTTTTCGTCAATTTTTGAATCTCCTGTTTGAACGATTTTATATCACTCTCTCTGTTTTCAATCGGAACGGTATTCCTCGAAAAAATCTCTTTGGTTTCAAGGCTCTGTTTATGCAGAAATTCTGTAATCATCTTTCGTATCTGTTTTGTTGAAAAATCTCTGATAGTATTTTTATCTAATATTTTTTTCTTCTTTTCAGCATACTGGTTTTTATTCTTTTGTAAAGCTTCTTCTTGCTCTTTTCTTTGCTTTTCCAGTTTCAAGTTGATTTCAAACTTATATTTTATGTATTTTTTATACCTTTTAAAAGTATCCTTATCTATAGCACGAGAATACTTATTTTCAACATATTTTTTCAACATTTCTCTAACCTCATCTTTATCAATACTTTCTCTAATCTTAATCTCCTCCTCCTCTTTTTGTTGTTCTGTTCTTTCAGCTTTCCTCTCAGCTTCCATTAATTTTTTAGCTTTTTTCTCAATATCTTCCTTCTTTTCTTTTTCAAGCTCTTTTTCAGTCTTTTCTCGAAATTGTTTTCCTCCAAACTTTTCGAACCTTTCTCCCAACTTACTTTTTACAATTTCATTTATGATTTCCTTCTCCTTTGTTTCAATATCATAAACAATAGTCTTATCCAAATCTGCGTATTTTTCCTCTAACTCTTTCATCTCTTCTTGAAGAAGTGTTGAATCATACTTTTTTCTAATGTTTTCCACGGTATCTTTCCAGTTTTTTCTGTTTAAAATTAGTTCCTTCTCTGCATCAGAAGAAAGTTGAAGGTGTGGAATGATACCGTTGACGTATATTCTAAATTTTTCAGACTGTTTCTTTTCAAAAGCAGAACTTACAGGAATACTTTCGGGTCTCTCAAGTTCAAAAATACGTTTTCTTATCTTGTCGATTTCACTTACATAATTTTTTGTAAGAATCACCGGATAGTTTTGATGAGTTTCGACAATCCTCACAAATTCTTCTGGCATTCTGGGGATATTTTTGATAGAAATTTCACAATCAGGATATACAGAGCTTAACGATAACCTAATAAATCTGGGGTCGATGTCTTCCTTTTGGTCGAGGTCTGACAAATATGCATGAAATTTGGATACTGTCCCACACATCTCTTTGACTCTGCGTTCCATCCAATTTTTAAGGTATGTATCTCTAAAAATTAATCCTATTATATCCTGTTCTTTTTCCAATATTAGTTCAGGTTCCTCTTTTAACCATCCTTCAACATCTCTAATATACTCTAAATATTTTCCTACTTCGTTTAGCGGAGTTCCAAGAATAGTATCATTCGGGTCTTTCCAAACAAGAGTTCTATTTCCTGTAAGTTTTAAAAGTGTATAAAGGTCTTTATTCTGAAATTTTTTATTCAAGGCTATTTCCAGATTGAGTTTCATAAGTTCTTCCTCAGTTCTTTTTACTTCTGTTGCATAAATATCATTAGCCTTATTTGAAAATAAAAATTTCTTCTCAGAGAGTGTATGTTTTTCATGGAGATTTTCAATAAACTTTTGGTAATTCCCCTCCATTAACAAAAGTCTAGCCTCCTCTTTTGTTCTTCCTCTCTTGAAAAGGCCATTTTCTATCCTTTTTATCCCAGTCATTTCGAGAAGTTTTGAAGTCACGTATATACTGATATTTGGATACGGTAAATTTTCAACGATAAGAGATTTGTCAAATTTTGGAATAAACGGCAGAAAATTTTTACTGTTCTTATCTATATCGGCATACAAGTATACAGGGGTTTTCTCCTCATTCTTAGGGATAAATTCATCTTTTGCAGGTTCCTTGTAAACAACATAGTCTTTTACACCGAAAAAATTCTCTCTTTGATACTGTGTACTAGACATGTTAAAATATTTTTTAAATGTTTCTTCAAGTTGTTCTGTACTTCTTTTCAAATATTTCTTTTTAGGTTTACCTGATACTTTAACAATATTTGTAAGAAGAAACTCTCGAGTCTTGGAGTCAGAATCTTCTTCGTTTGAAGAAGATTCTTTCAATATATTTATCAAATCAGATTTACCTTTGGTTTTTAATTTTTTCTTCGGCTTCTCTTCAATCTTATTTTCATCAGAAAGTTCTTCCCACCCCAACCCGTCTTTGATATATGTTACCACGTCGCTCGGCAAGGAATTTTTATTGTAAGAATCTATCAGGGACGAGACAAACTTTGTATAGTCCAAATTTTTCGAATGTCTAATTTCCCGTTCTTTATCCCCTTTTTCGTCCTTCTTATCCTTGTCTCTGTATTTTTCTTCCTCGCTATCGTAGCTCTCTTTTCCCTGACCTTCCTGTCCTTTGAAACTCTCTGGAAATTCTGATATAGCTTTCTGAAGGAGGTCTTCAGTCAAGTTTGGGTGTGTTTTTTCTAGTATAAACCTCACAAAAAGATCTATTATTTTTTTATCTCTCTCCGTTTGACCTCTTTGAATATTGGAAACTTGTGCTTTTTCTAAAAGCTCATCTAGAATTACAGTTTTTCCTTTTTTCATCCCTTCTAATTCCCTGTTGATAAGAGGAAAATCACCCCTTGCGTGCATATCCAGAACAGCCTTTCTCAGAGTATTGTTAAAATTGAAGTATTTTTGAGCTAATGCTTCTCTCATACAAATTTCACACTCATTAAATTTTTTAGAGTGTACACAAGTGTGAGATTTTTCCTCTTTACCCTTTTTCATCTCCTCTTTCACGAGTTTATCAAAAAAGAGAACGTACACCTCTTCGGCATTTTTATTTCGATAATCCTCAATATCACCCATGTTCGTTAGTACAAACTGTAAAATTATGTAGGCTTTATATATAGAAAAAATCGTATCTTCATTCTTTTTAATTTCACCCTCTTTCTCGGACGATTGTAATTTTTGTTTCATGACATGTCTAAGGTATACTAAAATATTTCCAAGGATGTTCAATCCACTCGCTCCGCTCGCTCCAGTACCAATAATAGAATTTTTACTAACATAGTATATAGGAGAGTTTCCAGTGGAAAGTAAAACTTCCTTGAGGTTCTCATCGCTTTCCAAAATAACAGTATACGCTTTTATCAGAGAAAGTTTTAATACTGTAGCGTACTCGTTTTTGAGAATGTTCTGAAACATTTCATAGATAGACATTCTCTGAAAAAATACATCTGTATTTACATTCGTAGATATTTTTCTTCGCTCTTTTTCTGAAAGACTATATCCACGCTCCCTTTCGATTTTGGAAATAATCTGGTTAACCTTGTCCTCGACAACTGTATTTTTTTTAATACCGTGTATATCAGCATTCTGTAGCATAATCTTATCTATCGGATAAATCATATAGCTCGAGTACAAAAAATTTGTTACGGTATTGTATACGTCCTTTCCTACGATAATAGGATAGAGATAATTATTACTAAGCTCCCCGAAAGGTCTTTCTTTTGGATTATAAATTTCTATCGTTTGTTTAACTTCGATGTTTTCTTCCTTGCTGTCCATTTTATTTACAAAAAAATAAATCTATTTTAAATAATAGTATTTTGTTTAAAAAAATGAGCTTGCTATTTTTAACGAGCGAAGATTACCACGTAGAAAATGGTCCTCAAAAACCTTTACTTGGACATACAATATCAGGGTTTTCCTTAATACTTTTCTATTCAAACAAGTGTCCAACTTGTAAACCAATATATGAAGTTTTTAAACAGCTCCCCGGAACTGTGAATGGGTGCCAATTTGGAATGATAAATGTTAGTACTTCAAAAAAGGTCGTAGAAATGTCTCAGAGTACAACGAGTCCTCTCACCTACGTTCCCTATATAATTTTATACTTGAACGGAAAGCCTATAATGGCTTATGAAGACGATAGTGTTCCAACTGTTAATAAAATCCAAAATTTTATTAGAGAAATTGCCCAAAACATCAGGCATAAACAACAATTCTCAAAAGAGAGGGTGAAAGAACCTTCAAATGAACATCCCCAAACAGCACAAAATATTCATAAGTACTGCTTGGGTATCCCTGTGAGTGGGGATAAGAACAGTCAGGTATGCTACCTAGAGTTCAGCGAGAGTTATAGAAAAACGTAGTTTTTCCTTACGAAAATGTGAAAGCTTCTAATATCTCTTTTTTACAAAGTTTTCCACCTGTATTTTCAGGTTCAAAATAAAGTTTTAAAAGAGAGTAGAAACGGGCTTGATTTATAATTTTTCTAATTCTAAAACTTCTCAAAGTTATATACTTAAAAATTCCATTAAAGTGCTGACAAATAAAAAGCGTGTTATTATATATAAAATATTTCAGTTTTTCAAATTCTTTAAGAAGGACATAAAACATACACCCTCCTCCTGCTCTTTCATAAAAACAACAGTCATAAATAATATTTTTAGGCTTAATTTCAATATTGTTTTTATCGTAACAATTAAAAGAAAAGCTTGAAAATGGGGTAAAATAACCCATAAGAGGGAGAGGAAAGGTTATTTTTTTATTTCTAGTTTTCAGTTTGAACAGTACGTAATTATTTATTTTAACATCTATACTCTTTACATTTTCATCATCAAACTCTATTCCATAATGACCGTCTGCCTGATTCGTGAGTTTAAAACCCTCAAGTTTTTCATCATAATGTAACAATTCTTTTATCCTGTATCTTTTCACAATTACATGGGCATATAAAAAATCCAGAAGAGCGTCATTAAAATTTTCAAATATTTTTTCGCTATTTTTAACTTTTAAAATATTGTCCTTTATATTTACAAACTCTGCAATGTCTTCTATGTTGTATTCTTTGTCATGACATATTTTTCCATTATTCACAACAAAGATATCCCCATACATCTTTTTTAATTTTTCAATTTCAGCTACAATTTCGGCTAACTTCATTTTATTTTAAAATCAAATTTTAAAATAGAAATAGAAAAGTATCAATATAATAAAAATGCCTAAAGGTATATATACTCAAATTTCTTGTGAAACTAAGAGACAAAGTAAGTTCATTCCGACTGAACACCAATTGAAAAATACGGAGTTCTTTTTAACAAGCCCGTTCAAAGGTCTCCTTCTGTTTCACCAACTCGGTTCGGGAAAGACGTGTACGAGCTTGATGATAGCTGATGCAATGTTAAATAAAAAGCTTGTAAAACACGTCTATATTTTGACACCCGGTTCCCTGAGAATGACTTGGGTCAGCGAATACTGTAATGTATGTGGCAAAGACCCCCTTTCCCTATCCAAGGATTATACTTTTATCACGTACAACTATTCTGTAGGAAAAAAATTTCCTAATGTAGAAGGGTGCCTTGTTATAATAGACGAAGTTCACAATCTTATTAACGGTGTAAAGAACGGTTCTTCAAATCCCACAAAAATTTATGACGGACTGGCGAAAAGTAACTGTCGAATTTTAGCCTTGTCCGGAACCCCCATTTTTAATAGTGTTGGTGATGAATGGCCTTTCATAGGTCAACTTTTAAAACCGGGAGACGATTTTCCAAACATTAGAGAAGATATGAAAAAAGGTCAGCTCGATACATTTTCTTTCCTGAAGCATTTTATCATAAAAGATGACGGAAGTCTCGTTCCAAAAAATTCTTCAATGAAAAGCAGACTAAAAGGCATAGTTTCCTTTTTTCCAGGTATCGGTGAAAAATTTGTCCCCAAAGTTATTCACATGGAGCCTATAAAAGTTGAAATGTCCCCTCTACAAGAGGCGAACTATTGGAAACTTTTTCTTCAGGAAGAAAAATTTAAGATAAAACCTGAGTACGACCGACTCAAAGATAAGAAGATGTACAAGTTTCTCCTTCAGATGTACATTATGGCTAAGAAAAAAATTCTAAGCCGTTCAGCGTCAAATTTTTTCTATCCTCCCGTTTTTAAACAGATGAGAGATATTCAAGGGAAAGCGGTATCAAAAAACCCGTTCGAAATTGAAGATACTGACGGTGGGGTCGTCGCAAGCTCCAACAAAAAAGTTGAAATTGGAAATACGAAAGAACTTGAAAAATTTAAATTTTTTATCCAACTAGACGAAGAGGATGCTAAAGAAATGTGTTCTGAAGATGAGAAAATGTGTATGAAAGGTAAAGGCTGGGTTAATAAAGCTTACTTTTCTGAATGTCAACTCGGAAAAATCTATTCAACGAAATTCACAGCCTTCTTTATTAATCTTCTCGCGCATTCAACACATAAACACGTTCTTTTTACTTTTTTTAAAAATAAAGCAGGAGTTATTCTTATAAAATCTTTGTTAGATATGTGTGGAATCTCTTCGGGAATCTTTTCTGGAGATTTAAACGACAAAAAAAGGAGGGAGCTTTTGAAGGTTTTTAATTCAAAAAAGAACAAACATGGAAATATAATGCGTGTGCTTCTAGTCACAGAGGCTGGGGCTGAAGGTATTTCTGTGTTAGAAGCGAGACACTTTCACATTCTAGAATCTTCACCTAGAATCAGTAAAACTATTCAAGCTATAGGAAGAGTTGCCAGATATAAATCTCATATGAGGCTTCCTGAAGCTGAAAGAAATGTAAAAGTATGGAGATATTGGAGCATGGCTTCAAAGGAACCTATCACCGTTAGAACAGAGATCATTGCGGACGATGGTTCTGTTTCTGTTATTGATAAACTTATAACTGATAAGAAGACTGTGGATGAAATTTTATATAATGATGGAATGAAGCAACTGAAGGAGATTGAATCTTTTCACGAACTACTGAAAACAGTTTCTGTTGTATAAATAAATGAGTTTCGAATTAGAGAATACTTCATACCCTTACTGTCAAGCATATTGGGACGAGGGGATGAAAAAATATAGGAACGACAGTTTTGAAAAGACTTTGGAATGTTGTATGAAAAACTCAGCTGACTCTGAAGAGGGTCGGCAAAACTGTCTCATACAGATTCCCAGAAGAACAAAGACTTTTATAAGGTGTGCTGATAATATAGGCGAAATGTGTGGGTATTATCCTAACTACAATAAGGAATGTTTGAAAGAAAATAAAGATATATTGAGAACGTGCTGTAGAAATAATTGTGTTTCTGTAGAAAACGTAGACTGTGAAAATATGTGTAATTTTGCTTATAAATTTTTTACGGAAGAACACGGGAATGCCAAGAATACCCCTCAAAATTCTCTTGTTGGAGACTATATTGAAATGAAGTTTAAACCAAGGTTTTCTGTGGTTATGTATACAATGGTTTTATTTGTTCTTTTTGGGATATTCCTAACATCTTTTTTTCTGAGTAAGAGTAAAAAAGGACGGCGAACCTAAATTGAATATTCTTGTCAATATTATAATTATATTATAAAATGACCACAGTTTATATTGAAAAAAATATCAATGTTGAGCCCAAATACCTCGACCAAAACATAAAGGAGACCATCCTTGAGAAAATAAAAACCCAGTTTTTAGGATACTGTGACCAAGAATACGGATATATTAAAAATATCTATCCCGAATATCAGCTTCTTGATAATATAGTTTCTACTGCGGGAATCGGTATAACTTTTAAGGTCAAATTTAAGGCTGATATTATTAAACCTAATATCGGAGATATTTATGAAGGTAAAGTATGCATGGTTTTTTCACAGGGAATTCTGACAGAGATTATAAAGAAGATGAAAGTACTTATACCAATAAAAGAACTTTCTTGTTGGACTTACGACAAAGCTGAAAGTAAATTTGTGTCTTCACAGAAAAAAGGAAAAAATATAATCAACATAAAAAAAGGCGACTCTATCGATGTAAAGATAACCAGTTGTAAGTATGAAAAACATATCTTTGAGTGTCTGGGAACTTTAGCCTAAAGACAAATTAAAGACTAAAAATTTCTTTGTAAATGAACTCACAAAAACCTCAACTTACTGAAATTCAAATTTTACACAAACTGCGAGACCTTCTTGTTAATTTTCTCGATGAACTTATTGAGAGTTTTCCACAGGAAGGGGATTTTCTTACATTCAGAATTCTGATAAAAGACCAGATTCCAATGTCAGATATTGCAATGTATGTAGCTATGTCTCTCTGTCCCCTTTCTAATATGGTTAAAGAGAAGGATGAAAATTTTTTCCTAAAGAATAATGTCCTTTTTGACGGGTTTTCTGACCACGAAATGAACAGAATCAATCATTTCAAGAACATGTGGCTTTCACCCAGTATGGATGCTGGTGATAAAGAAGCGATGTGGAAATGGTTCGAGGCTATAATCTCTGTGGGAAACTCTTATAGAAAATTGAAGGGGATGTAAATAACCCATTTCATCATATATCTATTTAAAAATTTTATTATACTACCGTAATAATAAAATGAATACTGATAGGAATACCAATCTCGATTCAGAAATGAACAATGTGAATATGGCTCGTCTCGCACTGAACAAAAATCTGAAAGGGTACGAACACCCAGAAACCTTATCACAGAAACAGATTTCCCAATACTGCTCCTATAATCAGGCTGGAAATGAAATCTATTCATCCTCATATTCAAACGACCCTTACTCCACTTACGGTGTAGCTTTCAATACGAATGAGTATGTTATAGATGAGAAGAAAAAATAAAATTATAAATCAGCTTCACAAGCCTTGCATTTTTTACTTTTCGGACTGTTCCCTAAATCACATACTGGACACGTCTTTACCTCTTTTTTCATATATTCGATGAAAAAATTCTTTCCGGAAGCCTTCTTCTCTTTATCTGTAAGTTCATCCCCTTCAATGTACCTGTTCCAAGTATATCCTACACCCTGTTTGTAAAAAATCCTTTTAGGAACTTCATCTGAAAGCTGAATTGATATACTTTTGATTTCAAATTTAGGATGAGATTGAAAAAGGTCTATTATATATTCCTTACCATTTTCATAGTTCATAACAAGCTCTTTTTCAACTTCTTCTTTTATATCTTCAAGTATCAGATACATATCAGGCAAATCTTTATCGTTATTGTAGAGGATAACTAGGTTGTTTTTTGAACCGAGGTCTACAACAGCTTTAGGATAATTTCTGGTTGTTATTTTGGCAAAACTCTCGTTCTGCAAGAACTTCATTAGAGAGAATATGGGTTTAATATTTTCGGGGATATTTATCGGAGACCTATTCTCCTTACCTTCTATAATTTTCAAAATTTTCTTTGCTTTTTTTACATCTCCCTGTCCAGTCTCAATACAAAATTCAGACCAAGTTTGTAAAAGGAGAACAATCCAGTTTAAGTTTAATTTTTTTATTTTAACAGAAAAGGAAGGGGAACTTGGGTTTTTACAAAATTCCTCTACGCTTTTTACAATCTTTGAGTCGACCGACATTTTTATATTAAAAAATATAAAAAATATGTTTATTTATCAGAAGGCTTATCATCTTCGACTTCGTTTACTTCTTCCACCTTGGTAAGACTGGTCGACCCAGCAACTGGAGGTGTAGGCAAGCTTAGAGAGCTCAGCATCGGAGTTATCATTTGAATCATACTTCCAATATCAAAACCTTGACCTCCAGCTCCCTTAGAATCTCCGCTCAAATTCATGTTTCCCATCAACCCTCCTAAGTTTGAAATCATGTTCATAGCTTGCTGATTCTCCGGAGAATCTCCTGCCTTTGAACTCATTTCTGACATTACACCTTGAACCGCCCCTAATAAGTTTCCTAAATTCATCTTTCCATCCTTCAAACCTCCAAGTAGGTCTGTGAAAATTCCAGACGACATTAAAGCTGGAATAGCTTCCATAGGATTTTTCACATCGCTTCCGATGTTTAAATTTTCCATCTTTGAGACAATGTTTTTTAGAAAATCTTTTTCTTTGGTTCCGTCCCCCACGTCTGGCGCTTCGACAGTCATAGTTTTCAAAACTTCTCTAGCCTTTCCATTCGGGTCTACTAATGCTGAAATTGTAAGAAGGTGTTTCCAAATAACATCTGTACACTCTTTGTCAGCAATATTGAAAATATGTTCCATATCGACATAAATTCTTTCATTGTAAATCAAGCGCCTTTCCACAAAGTTTTTGTGATTTTTTTCTAAAAAAGAATCTCGATTCTTAGTACAGAAATCTCTGAAAATCTGAATGTGTTTATTTATAATATTGTCGCTGGTTATAGGAGTTTTACTGATAAGGACATTGTATAACTTTAGAGGTTTATGCTTTGTTCCAAACTCAGAGTTCATCGAATCTACAAAGCTACAGATGGCTTTGAATGTCATTAAAATTTTTTCTTCAGACATATGCGACGAAGAAGGTTGTGATGTATTCATTATTTGTTGATATTTACAATACTTTTTTTAAGTTATATATTTACGGGTTCACTCCGCTCACTTTTTCCCTGTTCTTTTCATTGGTTCTTTAGAAAATAGATGTAAAACATGGATACTTAAACAGTAAAGATAGTCCCCTAATTTATTAAGATATTCAATAATACTGTCTTCAGGTATAAAACCAGAAGACATATTTTTTGATGAAATAACCTGTCTTTCAGCACGTCTACATATGGATCTAGCATGTATAAGTTGCGCTTCAAGAACAGATGTTCCCGAAATTATAATATTTATATTTTTTTGTGGCCAATTTAAGGCTGTGTTAGAACCGTAGCTCTTCATATTTTCGATGTGCTGTTCAAACTCTTTTATTCTAAAATCTGAAATGAACCTTGAAGCATCATATTTTGGATTTATTTTTTTCGAGGTTCCCAATGATATTATTATGTCGAGAAGAGATTCTTGTATCTGGGTCATCCTTCCAAATAAAAATACTTTGGAAGAGTTTTCAATATCAAACTTTCTCTCAGAGCTTGCATTAAAATGTTCCGCTTTTAAAATTCCAATGTAAGAGAACAGTTCCTCTACAGAACCTATAGCTGAAATAAGCTTGTCAGATTTTGGAATAATTTCACCTGTCGCGAGGGTTGTATCATAGATACTTTTTTCCTTCTTTGTGAAAGCGGGAGTGTACGCTGATTGGGGACGAGATGGAGGAATCTGCGAACTTTCTTGATTTGTTTGGACGTCTTCATTTGAGGAACCCATGTTCGAGGAACTTATGTTCATTGAGCTTATTGACGGATTTCTAAATTTGTTCATTTTGTATATATAAAATATCCTTAAATTATATTTTAGAAAGACTGTCTGAACGAAGAAAAAACCATATTAAAAAAGGTAAAATCATCGGGATAGCTCCCCAGAAAGCCGACCAAAAATAGTTAAGGTACGCATAGTATCCATCCAGAGTTGGAAAAATTCTGAACTCTCTAAACAGCAAATCCAAAATAATTCCGTATATCCCCAAGTATATAATTATACGGTATATATTCTCCTCACTTTTTTCAAAAAGAGATTGAAAACAGCTTATGAATATTATATAAAAAAATGTCATCATTCCTCCAGCTATACAGACAGATTCAATAGAACCGTGCCTTAAAAAGTACGGTTTTAACCCCCAACATTCTCCGTTTGGAGATACACCTTCAAGACTCTGAAGTAGAAAATCACCCACCATCCCTGTTAAGAACACTATTGCAAGAAGAGAATACATGTTTACACTCATGTTTATTTAAAAGTGAAGAGAACTTTACAAAATAAAAATGTATCCTCATTTTCATGGAGAAAAACATGAAGGGAAACATTGCGATGAAATTTTAAAAGGGTACTTTCCTGACTCTTACAATGGTGTATTTTTTGATGTAGGAGCTTTTGAGCCTGTACGTATATCCAATTCTTACCACTTTGAAAAGAACGGTTGGAAATGCTACTGTTTTGAGGCTAACCCTGAAAATATTCTTTTTTTGAAAAAGGAAAGAGAGAATGTGTTTCATTTTGCTATAGCAGATGAAGATAGGGATGATGTAGAATTCAACTCTGTCTGGTCTGGAAACAATTGGAATGCCGGTTTCAGTGCTCTAAATATCAGTGACGAATATAAAAAACAGTTTGGTTGGGGAAGCGATAACGATTCTTTTTTTACGGTTAAAAAATGGAAAGTAAACCAGCGAAAACTTGATACTGTTATAAGAGATGGTATTTCAGACTTGACTCATATTGATATCATGTCCATAGATGTTGAGGGAGGCGAACTCAATGTCTTTAAAGGGTTGGATTTAAAAAAATATAGACCAAAGGTTATATTGTTAGAGGTTGTTGGGGCTGAGAATATTATAGAAATGGAGGGGTTTATGACCTCTTTTGGTTATAGGCTCGATAAGTGTTTCGATTATAATCAATTTTGGACACTTTGATTTACCATTTTATACATATAGTACCCCATAAATAAGAATTTTAAAAAATCTTTCGTTTCGACCTCTTGCGGGCTTTCGTCTTCGTTTATAAGTTTTTCGATAGCGTGAGAAAGGTAAAACTCTTTCACCTTGCCAATATCAGCTTCAGATATCTTATTATTCTCAATAGAATCTGCTGTATCCCTCAAAAAGTTTATCAGAGTTGTATCGGACATTCTGTATTTTTATATATTTTTTATATAAAAGATTTTTTTAACTTGGATATGTACGACGTTCACGGAGTACTCTTACAAAAAGTAATTGTACGTGCCTACAAAAAGTAAGAAATGGCAGCGACCATGGGACCGCCAGAAGTGAAAGCACCAGTACCTGCGTTAGTGATGATGACAGACTGTTCAGCAGACAACGTGACAAGTCTTCCAGCCGATGCAGCAGGAACCCCGCCGATCGCAGCAGAAACACCTCCCATAGACGCAACAGTATTAGCAACAAAGACTGAATATGGAGCGACAACAACTCCCATGAGAGCGCCCGTTGCAGCGCCACCAGCTCCTAAAGTTCCAGCAGCGGCACCAGAAGCGGTATTTTGATACCCCAATGAAAGAGAACAAAGAGAACCGGTCAGTCCACTTCCGATATTTGACAAAGTGGTACTCACAATGTTAGCACCAGAAGGAAGAGTTAAAACACCCGAAGAGGTTGAAAGAGAAGCCGCTGCTTGGGTAGGGGAAGTATTCAAAAATTGAGAGGCTCCAGCAGCCAAAGTTCCAAAGGTAGTAGAAGTATATCCGTATACTGTAGCTGCGTTAGTACCAGTTGCACCCAAGGGGATAGTAGCAATGTTCTTAGCTGACAAGCTTTGCATAACGGCCTGTTGGGAGTTTAAGGTATCGACTTTTAAATTTGAAGCTTTGATGACTCCGAACTGACTACCAGCATTGTTTACAACTTTTGAGTAAGAAGATGTTGTATATGGAACAAGATTAGACATTTATTGGAAGCCAAGAAAAATTTTAATTTAATTTAAAACTTTTTCGATATTCTCAGCTATTCTTTTTATAACAGGGACAGATACAGAGTTTCCAATCTGTTTGTAGAGACAAGAATCGGATATGTTGGGAAAAGATACGTTTGTAAATCCTTGTAAATTAAAAGCTTCTTTCGGGGTTATTTTTCTAATTCCAAAATCGTCAAGAATTATAGGGACATTGTGACCCCCCATACCGGCATTTGCGGTTAAAGTCATGCATACTCCAGACTTGTTTTCTCTAACATGAGTTCTTCTGTACTGATATACCTTGTTTGTTCTAATGTGTTCAACTACACCTTCTTTCAATTTTTCATATATTGCCGAGTTCTCAGTATAGTAGTACTTATCAGGTACCTTTTCATCGTTAGTGTCTAAGCATGAGTATACAGTCTCTGTTAAAGGAATCTCTTTCGGAAAGTGAAATTTTTCAGCTGTTCTTTTATCTCGAAAACCTACTAAGTATATCCTTTCTCTGTTCTGAGGCAGGTTCCCATACTCTGTGGTATTCATAACTTTAGCCTTGAAAAAATACCCCTCCTTCATTATACACTTTTTTATAATTTTAAAAGTCTCCCCTTTCAGGTGTGTTTTAAGGTTCTTTACGTTCTCAAACAGAAAAGCTTTTGGCTTCTTTTCTCTCAAAATTCTTATTAGTTCAAAAAAAAGTTGTCCTCTTTCATCCTCAAACCCCTTCATATTTCCAGCTATAGAGAAAGAAACACATGGAAACCCTCCTACAAGAATATCAAATTCAGGTATGTCTTTACAGTCTATATCTATAATACTTTTTTGGACTACGTTATCACAATTGTGAAAATTAAAAAAATGCCTATAAGTTATTAATGCCTTCTCATCAATATCGTTAGAGTATACACACTTAAACCTTTCTGATGCTTTTTCAAAACCTAAACGTATCCCTCCAATTCCACAGAAAAAATCTGCAAAGGTTATAAGATTCATTTTTCAATGTTATATTAACATTGAAATTTTTTAACAAGGTATATCTATCACCATATTTTACCCGATTCAATTAATATTTCATGTAGTCATTCTTTTGTAATATAGAAATTCATCTATGTATTGTATATCTTTTGTATAGTTATATACGAAACTCCCAAAATCAAGGTCTCTATAATAACAATCTCTACATCCTATCGGTTTATGCAGTTTATTTTTACATATATGGTTGTCCTTTTTGAAAAATTCCTTGAATATATGACCCTTGATTGCATATTGAAAATATTCTGTAATATGCCAGTTGTCATCGTCTTCTGTATCAAGAGTAAAACAATCACCGTTTCTTGTCTCCTTTCTGTCTTCTTTTTTTGGAGCATCGCAAAAAGAAGTCATCATAAATCTCAATACTTCTCCATTATTTTCTTTTACCTTCCGAATGAGATTTTTATCGTATAAATCATCGTCATCAAGAAATATAATTGTATCATCGTTATCGATGCTAATATTTTTATAGATATTGAGATAATGGTCGAACTGATATGTAGGTTTATCAATGTAAAGTAGGGTTATTTTTGGTTCTTTTTTAAGTATATCCAAAACTACACTATCAATACCTTTATCAAGTGAGATAGATATTACTATTCTATCGCATAGCACTGTATTTTCTAATACGGATTTCACTGCATGAAGAAGGGTAAATAATCTATATTTTTTATTTATATGAGAAGCTACGAATGCGAATAACATTTGTAATTACCGTAGAAACAGTCTCGAAAATCAATTTTACATTAATATGTAAAATAACATGTACATTACACACATTTCTTTCTTACAAGTAGTAAGTGATGGCAACAGCAATGGGACCACCAGTAATACTATCAGAAGATGTGATGGTGACCGATTGTTGAGCAGAAAGAGCATCGAAAATAGTAG
>Ga0154020_10002417_pt1 | contig 22791 bp, 20 predicted proteins | sample Klosneuvirus_201_FD_109709 | JGI IMG/M metagenome (GOLD analysis project Ga0154020, IMG submission 109709) | Active sludge microbial communities from wastewater, Klosterneuburg, Austria - Klosneuvirus_20160825_MG | ecosystem: Engineered > WWTP > Aerobic digester > Activated sludge | place...
GCGAGGCCGCGCTGCACGAGGCCATCGCGGCCGCCGGCGAATGCGGCCGCCACGCCATCGCCCTGCCCTGCGACGTGGCCGACGCCGACGCCGTGCAGACGCTGTTCAACACCGTGGCACAGCGCTGTGGCCGGCTCGACCTGCTGTTCAACAACGCCGGCGGCGGCCTGGCGTCGAAGACGCCCGACCTCGTCAGCGCGGCCGAGTGGCGGCAGGTCGTCGACGTCAACCTGAACGGCGCCTTCCACTGCCTGTCCAACGCCTTCCGGCTGATGAAGGCGCAGTGCCCCATGGGCGGCCGCATCATCAACAACGGCAGCATCTCGGCGCATGCGCCGAGGCCGGGCTCGATCGCGTACACCGCCACCAAGCATGCGGTCAGCGGCCTGACGAAGACCGCCGCGCTGGACGGCCGGCCCTACGACATCGCGGTGGGCCAGATCGACATCGGCAACGCCGCCAGCGAGCTGACGGCGCGCATGGCCGTGGGGGTGCCGCAAGCCGACGGCAGCCTGCGCCCCGAGGACCGCATGGACCTGCAGTCGGTGGCCGACACCTTCATGGCCATGGTGCGGCTGCCGTTGACGGCCAACGTGCTGTTCATGACCGTCATGGCGACCAAGATGCCCTTTGTCGGCCGCGGCTGAACAACTTCTCCACCGAGACCACACCATGAAACTGCTGCGCCACGGCCCCAAGGGCCAGGAAAGACCCGCCCTGCTCGACGACCAGGGCCGCGCGCGCGACCTCGGCGTGCTGCTGCCCGAGATCACGCCCGCCACGCTGTCGCCCGCCGGCCTGGCCGCGCTGCGCGCCATCGACGTGAACGCCCTGCCCGTCGTGGCGCCAGGCCGCCTGGCCGTGCCGTGGACGGGCATGACGAAGTTCGTCGCCATCGGCCTGAACTACGCCGACCACGCCGCCGAGGCCGGCATGCCGCTGCCGAAGGAGCCCATCGTCTTCATGAAGACGCTGGACAGCGCGGTGGGTGCGAACCATCCCGTGGTGCTGCCGCAAGCCTCGGTGAAGGGCGACTGGGAGGTGGAACTGGGCGTCGTCATCGGCAGCCGCGCGCGTTACGTCAGCGAGACCGACGCGCTGGCCTGCGTGGCCGGCTACTGCGTCGTCAACGACATCTCCGAGCGTGAATACCAGCTCGAACGCGGCAGCCAGTGGGACAAGGGCAAGGGCTGCGACACCTTCGGCCCCGTCGGGCCGTGGCTCGTCACGGCCGACGAGGTGGGCGACCCGCAGAACCTCGACCTCTGGCTCGACCTGAATGGCCGCCGCATGCAGACGGGCAACACGCGCACCATGGTCTTCGGCGTGGCGCAGATCGTCAGCTACCTCAGCCGTTTCATGACGCTGCAGCCCGGGGACCTGATCACCACCGGCACGCCGCCGGGGGTGGGCATGGGCATCCGGCCGGCACCGGTGTTCTTGAGGCCCGGCGACGTGATGACGCTGGGCATCAGCCGCCTGGGCGAACAGCGGCAGGCCGTCTTCGCCTGGGACCCGGCATTGATCGACGGCTGAGCCGCCCGGCTCGGCCCGGTGCACATCGGCAGCGCCGACTTCCGCCCGAAGAGGCGCCTTGCGCGGGCAGCAGCGCACGCAGCTTCATGCAGCCGGTGGTCGACGGCGTGAACGGGCGAGGGCCGGGTGTGCGCAGCATCGGCACCGACGCGCCCGAAACCGCGCAGAGCCTGGCCGCGGCACCGGCCGCCGGCGCCACCAGGGCCGACTTCGACCACAGGCTGGCCGTGCCTCTTCCGGGCGGCGGACGATCTCGTGCGCCTGCGCGCCGGTGCGACGCCTGCCGGCACCGCCGACCGGTTCGATCCGACGGTGGCACGCCTGAGCCCGTGGTGGCCCGCAGTGGCCTGCCGGCTCAGCGCGACGCGCTCGTCAGCGAGCGCCGCGCGTCTTCGGCCGTTTCGTAGATGTGCGGCGCCACGCCGCGCGCCTTCAGCGCCGGGCCCAGCTTGGCGCGCAGGAAGCCGCTGGTGGTGTAGCGCGCCACGTCGAGGTAGTGGCGGTCGACGAGTTCGCGCACCATCGCCGCCCAGTCGTCTTCCACCGCGGGGTCGAGCGTGAAGTGGTCGTAGTTCACCACGCCCCAGACCTTGTGGCCCAGCGGCATCACATGGCGCTCGACCTCGCGCCGCACGGCCTCGACGTCTTCGGGCGTGCGGATGTGCAGGCGTTCGAAATTGATGAACAGCGTGCGCGAGGCGGCGTCGTAGGTGAAGCGGCTGTCCAGCGGCAGCAGCAGCAGGCGCGCGCGCAGGCCCAGCGTGGCCTCGGCAAAGAGCGCGGCGTCCATGCGTGCGGGTTCGTGTTCGACCACGGGCGCGAAACCCATGCGGTCGAGCACGTCGTGCTGCAGGTCCAGGCCGGGCGCGATCTCCCGCAGTTCAAGGCCCGCGGCGTGCAGCCCGAACACCGCCCGCTCGGTGACGTAGAGCACGTCCTGCCCGCGCTTGAAGGCCTCGCGGCCCGAGAAGGTGCGCTGCTCGACCTGCGCCACGAACTTCGGCTGCCCCGCGGCCAGGAAGTTGCCGACGAAGACCACGCGCCGGGCGTTCTGGCTGATGTTGATGAAGCCGCCGGCGCCCGCCAGCCGCGGCCCGAAGCGGCTGACGTTGACGTTGCCCTCGGCGTCGGCCTGGGCCAGGCCGAGGAAGGCGATGTCGAGGCCGCCGCCGTCGTAGAAGTCGAACTGGTAGGGCTGGTCGATGACCGCCTGCGTGTTCACCGCAGCGCCGAAGTTCAGGCCGCCGGCCGGGATGCCGCCGATGACGCCGGGCTCGGCCGTCAGCGTGATGAGGTCGATGACGCGCTCTTCCGCGGCCACGGCCGCGATGCCCTCGGGCATGCCTATGCCCAGGTTGACGACGCTGTTGGGGCGCAGTTCCAGTGCGGCGCGGCGGGCGATGATCTTGCGGTCGTTCAGCGGCATCGGCGCCGCGCCGGCCACCGGCACGCGCAGTTCGGCGGCGTAGGCGGCGCTGTAGGGTTCGGCAAAGGTCTGCTGGTGGTACTCGGCCTTCTCGGCCAGCACCACGCAGTCGACCAGCACGCCGGGGATCTTCACCTGGCGCGGGTTCAGGGTGTGCACCTCGGCCAGGCGTTCGACCTGCGCGATGACGACGCCGCCGCTGTTGTGCACGGCCATCGCGATGGCCAGCGATTCCAGCGTCAGCGCCTCGCGTTCCATCGTCAGGTTGCCGTCGGCGTCGGCCGTGGTGGCGCGGATGAGGCCGACGTGGATGGGGAAGGCCTTGTAGAAGAGGTAGTCCTCGCCGTCGATGGGCATCAGCCGCACCAGCTCTTCGGTGGTGCGGCTGTTGATGCGGCCACCGCCGTGGCGGGGGTCGACGAAGGTGCCCAGGCCGACACGGCTGAGGTGCCCCGGCTTGCCGGCAGCGATGTCGCGGAACAGCTGCGAGATCACGCCCTGCGGCAGGTTCCAGGCTTCGATGCGGTTGTCCACCGCCAGCTTCTGCAGCTTCGGCACCAACCCCCAGTGGCCGCCGATCACGCGCGCCACCAGGCCCTCGTGGCCCAGGTGGTTCAGCCCGCGGTCCTTGCCGTCGCCCTGGCCGGCGGCGTAGACCAGCGTCAACCCGCGCGGGCTGCCGTGCGCCAGGAAGCGCTTTTCCAGCGCCACCGCCAGGTTCTCGGCGAAGCCGATGCCGACGAAGCCGCTGCTGGCGACGGTGTCGCCGTCGCACACGAGTTGCAGCGCCTCGGCGGCGCTGACCACCTTGCCCTTGCCGCCGGCGCGCAGGCCGGCGATGCGCTCCATGCGCTGCATCGCCGGCGCCCTAGCTGCCTTCGAAGGTGTTGCACTGCGGCACGCTGCCGCTGGCCAGACCGCGCTTGAACCAGCTCACGCGCTGCGCGCTGCTGCCGTGGGTGAAGCTGTCGGGCGTGACGCGGCCCTGCGCAGACCTCTGCAGCGTGTCGTCACCGATCCTCGATGCCGCATTCAGCCCTTCCTCGATGTCGCTGCGGTCCAGCCAGTCCTTGCCCTTCTGCGAATGGTGCGCCCACACGCCGGCCAGGCAATCGGCCTGCAGTTCCACCTTCACCGACAGCGCGTTCTGCTGCGCCTGCGAGATGCGGCCGCGCATCGCGTCGACCTTGCCGGTGACACCCATCTGGTTCTGCACGTGGTGCGCCACCTCGTGCGCGATGACGTAGGCCTGCGCGAAGTCACCGGGTGCACCCAGGCGGCTGCTCAGCGTGTCGAAGAAGTCGAGGTCGATGTAGACCTGGGCGTCACCCGGGCAGTAGAAGGGGCCCATGGCGCTGTCGCCGGTGCCGCAGGCGGTGGGCGTGGCGCCGCGGAAGAGCACCAGCCGCGGCTGCCGGTAGGTGCTGCCGCCGGCCTGGAAGAGCTGGCCCCAGACCCGTTCGGTGTCCTTCAGCACCACCGAGACGAAGGCCGCGGCCTGGTCCTCGGGCGGTGGCGCCTGGGCCGGGCCGGCGGGCGCCGCCTGCTCGATGCCGGGCACGCCGCCGCCGAGCAGGCCCAGGATCGTCATCGGGTTGATACCGAAGATCCAGCCCCCCACCAGCGCGATGACGATGGTGCCGATGCCCACGCCGCGCCCGCCGATGCGCCGGCCGCCGGACGGCTGGCCGCGCCGGTCCTCGACGTTGCTGCTGCGTTCCTGGTCTTCCCACTTCATGCGCCGTCCTCAGGTCTTCGGCAGCGTGACACCGCGCTGGCCCTGGTACTTGCCGCCGCGGTCCTTGTAGCTGGTTTCGCAGACCTCGTCGCTCTCGAAGAACAGCACCTGGGCGCAGCCCTCGCCAGCGTAGATCTTGGCCGGCAGCGGCGTCGTGTTGCTGAATTCGAGCGTCACGTAGCCTTCCCATTCGGGCTCGAAGGGCGTGACGTTGACGATGATGCCGCAGCGGGCGTAGGTGCTCTTGCCCAGGCAGATGGTGAGCACGTTGCGCGGGATGCGGAAGTACTCCAGCGTGCGCGCCAGCGCGAAGCTGTTGGGCGGGATGATGCAGACGTCCTCGTTGATGTCGACGAAGCTCTTGGGGTCGAAGTTCTTCGGGTCGACCACCGTGCTGTAGATGTTGGTGAAGACCTTGAACTCCGGCGCGCAGCGGATGTCGTACCCGTAGCTGCTGGTGCCGTAGCTGACGATGCGCTTCATCTCGCCCCTGGCGTCGGCGGCCATGCGCACCTGGCCGGGCTCGAAGGGCTCGATCATCCCGTGCTGCTCGGCCATGCGCCGTATCCACCTGTCGCTCTTGATCGCCATGCGCCCCCCCGCCCTTTTGCACACTTCCCGTTGCGCACGATTCTAGAAGCCTGCGCTAGCATGGCTTCGTGCCGGCCCACCCCAGGAGATCTGCCATGGCCACGCCCTTCCGCAGCGCACTGCAGCTGCTGACGCAGTACGCGGCCTACCACCGCGACCGGCGCAACATCGCCACCCACTTCGTCGGCGTGCCGATGATCATGTTCGGCGCCCTGGTGCTGCTGGCGCGGCCCACGTTCCAGGTCGGCGGCTTCACGCTCACGCCGGCGTGGCTGGCCTTGGCCGTGGTGCTGCCGTGGACGCTGAGCCGCGGCGCGCTGGCCCTGGGCAGCCTGACGGCCGCCGTGTGGCTGGCGCTGGCCGCGCTGGCCCACCTGATCGCCGGCGCCACCGCCCAGGGCACGGCCTGGGGGCTGGGCTTCTTCGCCGTCGGCTGGCTCATCCAGTTCATCGGCCACTACTACGAAGGCCGCAAACCCGCCTTCGTCGACGACCTCGTCGGCCTGTTCGTGGCGCCGATGTTCGTGCTGCTGGAAGGCCTTGCACCGCTGGGCATGTTCCGCGGCCTGATGGCCGAAGTGGAACGCCGCGCCGGCCCCACGATGCTGCGCGACCTGGCGCACCCGGCCACGCGCTGAACGGCCGCGGGCCTCAGGCCAGCAGTTCGACGAGCACTTCGGCCGCCCGCGCCACCTGCGCGGCATTCACGTCCAGGTGTGTCACCGCGCGCACGGTGCGCGTGGCGAAGGCGTTCAGCAGCACACCGCGCTGGCGTGCCGCGGCGACGAATTCGGCAGCGTCGGGGGCGTCTCCGGCGAGGTGGAAGACGACGATGTTCGTCTGCACCGTGGCGAGGTCCAGGCGCACCTGGGCGCTGGCGGCCAGCGCCTCGGCCAGCACGCGGGCGTGCCGATGGTCTTCGGCCAGACGCGCGCGGTGGTGGTCCAGGCCGTGCAACGCGGCGGCGGCATGGAAACCCGTCTGCCGCATCGCGCCGCCGAGCATGCGGCGATGGCGTTGGGCCGCGGCGATCAGTTCGCGCCGACCGGCCAGCAGCGAGCCCCCCGGTGCCCCCAGGCCCTTCGAGAACGCCACCGCCACCAGTTCGAAGGGCGCGGCGAGTTCGGCTTCGCTGCGGCCGCTGGCCACGGCGGCGTTCCACAGCCGCGCGCCGTCCAGGAAGCTGGCCATGCCGCGCGCACGTGCCGCGGCGCAGATGCGTTCGGCCTCGGCCTGCGGGAACACCACGCCGCCGCCGCGGTTGTGGGTGTTCTCGATCTGCACCACCGCGGTGGGCGGGAACACGGGCAGGCCGCGCGGCTTGATGGCGGCCTCGAAATCGGCACAGGTGTAGAGCCCGCCCTGCCCCACCTCGACCAGCTGCACGCCGGCGTTGGCCGCCGCGCCGCCGGTCTCGTGCCAGCCGGCATGGGCTTCGCGGCTGGTGATGACCTCGTCGCCCGGCCGCGCCAGCACGCGCAGCGCCACCTGGTTGGCCATCGTGCCCGAGGGCAGCCACAGCGCCGCCTCCTTGCCCAGCAGCGCCGCGCAGCGTTCCTGCAGCTGCGTCGTCAGGTGATCCTCGCCGTACTGGTCGTCGCCCACGGGCGCCGCGGCGATGGCCGCGCGCATGGCGGCCGTGGGGCGGGTGACGGTGTCGGAGCGCAGGTCGATGGCGGTGTTGGCGTGCATGACGGCGATGCTAGTCGTGCCCGCCCTGCGCGACGGCCGGCCAGGGCAGTTCACCGCGCAGGAACTGCGCGGCCTCGGGCGGCAGCGTGTCGGTGAAGAAGCGGTCGACCGGCAGGTCGACCACCAGGCGGCCCGCTTCCAGGTAGGCCACGCGTGTGCTCAGCCGCTTCGCCTGCCCGAGGTTGTGCGTGCTCATCACCACCGTCGTGCCCTCGGCGGCGATCTCGGTGATGAGCCGTTCGACCTCGCGCTTGGCACTCGGGTCGAGGCTGGCCGTGGGCTCGTCCAGCAGCAGCAGGTCGGGCCGCAGCGCCCAGGCCCGCGCCAGCGCCAGGCGCTGCTGCTGGCCACCCGACAGCGACGTGGCCAGTCGTTGTTCCAGCCCGCCCAGGCCCACACGCTGCAGGGCCAGTGCACAGCGCGCGCCGCGCTCGGCCCGCGGCACCTTGCGCAGCCACAGCGCCAGCATCAGGTTCGCCCGCACCGTCAGGTTCAGCAGAAAGGGGCGCTGGAAGAGCATGGCCACGACCGGCGCGCCGGCCATCGCAGCGCCGTGCAGCTCACGCTCGCCCTGGTGGCAGGGCAGCAGACCGTGCAGCAGGCGCAGCAGCGTCGTCTTGCCCGAACCGTTGGCGCCCACCAGAACCAGCCGGTCGCCACGGTGCACGCACAGGTCCAGCGGCTGCAGCGCCCGCACGTCGCCGAAGCTCACCGCCGCCGACCGCAGGCTGACCAGCGGCGTCATGCGGCCAGCGGGGCCAGCCGCCCGGCGCGGCTGCGCACGGCGACGATGCCCAGGTTGACGAGCCCGACCACGGCCAGCAGCAGCGCCCCCAGCGCCAGCGCCAGCGGCAGGTCTCCCTTGCTTGTCTCCAGCGCGATCGCGGTGGTCATCACGCGGGTCAGGCCGTCGATGTTGCCGCCGACGATCATGACGGCGCCCACTTCCGAGATCGCACGGCCGAAAGCCGTGAGCACCACGGTCAGCACGCCCACGCGCGTGTGCAGCAGCAGCAGCACGGCCGCCTGCAAGGGGCTGGCGCCCAGCGAGCGCAGCTGGTCGCCGCCTTCGTTCAGCGCGTCCAGCACGAGCTGGCGCGACAGCGCCGCGATCAGCGGCACGACGAGGATGGCTTGCGCGATGATCATCGCGCCGGGCGTGAACAGGATGCCCCAGCTGCCCAGCGGCCCGGCCCGCGACAGCAGCAGGTAGACGAGCAAGCCCACCACGACCGATGGCAGCCCGAGCAGCGTGTTGACGACCCAGACCAGCAGCGCCCGCCCCGGGAAACGCGTCACCGCCAGCGCCGCACCCAATGCCAGGCCCACGACCGCACCCAACAGGCAGGCGGTGGTGCTGACGCGCAGCGAAAGCGCAACGATCTGCAGCAGCGCCGCGTCGGCCTCGGCGATCAGGCGCAGTGCCAACCAGAGGCTGTCGGACAAGGTGTTCATGGAGTCAGGCTGAAGGCAGGCGTACGGCGAGGCCATGCACAGGGCCGGCGATTCTGCCGTGCCCTCCCGACGGCCACGATATGCACGCGCTTGCCTAGGGACGCGGGCAGCGTGCGATGCGCCGAGGCAGAATCCAGCCACCGCGCCGGCGGTCGGCCAATGCGGGTGCCGGCCGCAGGCGGACACAATGCACCCGCAGCGGGTGCGGGACATGCCGATGACCGAACTTGCAGAGTCGCCGCTGGCGGCCGGAGACCGCAACCTCAGCGTCGACGAGGCCCGCGCCGCCATCGCGGCGGCGCTGCAGCCCGTCAAACAAGCGCAGACCGTGCCGCTGGCCGAGGCGCTGGGCCGCGTGCTGGCCGCGGACGTGATTTCGCCGATCGACGTGCCGGCACACGACAACTCGGCGATGGACGGCTACGCCTTCCGCGGCAGCGAACTGCGGCCCGCGGACACCACCGAGCTGCGGTCGGTGGGCACGCTGTTCGCCGGCGCCCCCTGGGCCGGCACCGTGGCCACCGGGCAGTGCCTGCGCATCATGACCGGCGCCGTGATGCCCGCCGGCCTGGACACCGTGGTGCCGCTGGAACTGTGCCGTGTTGAAGGCGACAGCGTGCAGGTCGAGCCCGGCGTGATCCGACCCGGTGACAACCGCCGTCGGCGCGGCGAGGACCTGGCCGCGGGTCGTCCCGCGCTGCAGTCAGGACGTGTGCTGAAACCGGCCGACCTGGGGCTCGTGGCTTCACTGGGCCTCGGTGAGGTGCGGGTGCGCCGTCGCCTGCGGGTGGCGCTCTTCTCGACCGGCGATGAACTGCGCTCGCTGGGCCAGCCGCTGGACGCCGGCAGCATCTACGACAGCAACCGCTACAGCCTCATGGGTGCGCTGCAGCGCCTGGGCATGGAGGTCATCGACCTCGGGCTGGTGCGTGACGACCCGGCGGCGCTGCAAGCCACGCTCGAAGAGGCGGTGGCCCGGGCCGACGTCGTGCTCACCAGCGGCGGGGTCAGCATGGGTGACGCCGACCACACACGCGACGTGCTGGCCCGCCTCGGCCAGGTTGCGTTCTGGAAGGTGGCGATGCGCCCGGGCCGGCCCTTCGCCTTCGGGCCGCTGTCGACGGCCGGCCAGGGCGCCGGCGGCGCGCCACCGTGCTGGCTGTTTGCGCTGCCGGGCAACCCGGTGGCCGCGCTCGTCACTTTCTACGCCTTCGCGCGCGAAGCGCTGCTGCAGCTGGCCGGTGCGACGCCGCAGCCGCTGCCGGTGCTGCAGGCGCGCTGCACCACGGCGCTGCGCAAGCGTCCCGGCCGCACCGAGTTCCAGCGCGGCGTTGTCGAACGCGCACCCGACGGTGGCTGGCAGGTGCGGTTGACGGGCTCTCAAGGCGCCGGCGTGCTGCGCAGCATGAGCGAGGCCAATGCGCTCGTCGTGCTGGGCCACGCGCAGGGCTCGGTGGCCGAGGGCGGCTTGGTCGACGTGTGGCTGTTCGACGGTCTGGTCTGACCGCCCACGATCCTAGCCGGCGACGACCCGCACCGCTGCGCGCTGCGGCTCGGGTTCCGAATCGAAGCGTTCGGCACCCGTGTAGCAGAGGAAGTGGCGGTTCGCGGCACGGCCGAAGAGCGTCATGCCCAGACGCGAAGCCAGTTCGTGGCCCATCGCCGTGACACCGTTGCGCGAGACGATGATGGGCACACCCATCTGCGCGCCCTTCATCACCATCTCGCTGGTCAGCCGCCCCGTCGTGTAGAAGGCCTTGTCGGCGCCGTGCACCCCGTGCAGACCCATCCAGCCGGCGATGGTGTCGATGGCGTTGTGGCGGCCCACGTCCTCGACGAAGCACAGCAGCTCGCTGCCCTGCGGTCGCAGTTCGAACAGTGCGCAACCATGCACCGAACCTGCCTTGCGGTGGATGCTCTCCTGCTGGCGCATGGTTTCGAGCATGCGGTGCAGCGTCGTCTGGCGGATGCGTGCAGTGGCGGCGTCGGGCAGCGTCACGGTGTGCAGCTGGCTCATGACGTCGCCGAACACCGTGCCCTGCCCGCAGCCGGTGGTCACGACGCGCGTGGCCGTCTTCGCCGCCAGGTCGTGCACGCCGTGGTGGGTGCGCACGCCGGCAGCGCCGACGTCCCAGTCGACGGTGATCGACTCGACGTCCTGCACGCCGGAGATCAGGCGCTGGTTGCACAGGTAGCCCAGCACCAGAAGTTCGGGGCACTGGCCCAGCGTCATCAGCGTGACGAGTTCGCGCTTGTCGACGAAGACCGTGAGCGGGCGTTCGGCCGGAATGTGGATGCTGCGGCGTTCGCCGTATTCGTCGAGGATCTGGATCTCGCGCAGCAACTCGCATTGCGCAGCCGTCAGCCGCGGTGCACCGGGCACGCGAAGGCGGTCTGGCGCCTGGTGTGCAGGCGTGGACGCCTGTGCCTCAGGCTGCCCCGACATCACCCGCCCGCCACCGGATCACTTCTTGGGCGCCGCGGCGACAGCGGGCGCCGGGGCGGCAGGGGCCGCTGCGGCAGGTGCCGCGGGCGCCGCCGGCGTGTAGACGAAGGGGCCGGGGTCGGCGCAGGGCGCCGTGGCCACAGGGGGCTTGGTCTCCTTGCCGGCCTTCTTCGCGTTGGCGTAGTAGGCCGCAGCGGTTGCGTCCATCGACTTGCACAGCTTGTAGGCCTCTACCTTGCCACCGTGCGCGGCCTTCGCCGCGGCTTCAGCGGCCTTGGCCTTGGCTTCGTCGCTGGGCGCGGGCAGCTTGGCCGACGCCGTGGACAGGGTGAACACCGACACGCAGATCAGCGCGGCGAGCCTGACGGGGGACTGGATCTTCAACACGGCGGGGGTCTCCACAAATCGTTGTGCATTCAAGCCCGGGTCGACGCGGGTGCCATGCCGGGCGGCTGCCCGCCCGAACGCACCGCCGGAATCTTGCCGGCCTTCACGTCGTCGAGCCACAACTCGTGATGCTCCTTGGCCCAGCTTTCGTCGACATAGCCGGTCTTCATGGCGTCCATCGCACCCGGCACACCGAGCGTGCCCATGTAGATGTGGCCGATGAACAGCGCCATCATCAACATCGAGGCCACGCCGTGCACGATGTGGCTGACCTGCATGCCGCCCCGCGTCTCGCCGAAGCCGGGAACCAGGCCGTTGAGCACCAGGCCCGAGGCCACGACGGCGAGCCCGAGCACGATGCCGCCGACCCAGAACACGAACTTCTCGCCCGCATTGAACTTGTGCGAAGGCAGGTGGTGCTCGCTGAACAGGCCTCCGCCCTTCATCAGCCAGCCCAGGTCACCGGCGCGGGGCAGGTTGTCGGCCAGGTACTTGATGGCGAACAGCACCAGCGACACCGCAAACAGCGGCCCCGCGAAGTTGTGCGCCGTCTTCAGGGCGAAGCTCAGCCAGCCGAACAGCGTGGCGCCCAGCACCGGCAGCATGAAGAACTTGCCAAACGCCAGCACGATGCCCGAGATGGCGAGGATGGCGAAGGTGATGGCCGTCGACCAGTGCAGCACGCGCTCGTAAGGCGTGAAGCGCTCGATCTTGCGCCCGGTGTCCCTGGGCTGGCTGCCGAAGGGACCCTTGGTGAAGTAGACCAGGGCCAGCGTGGCCACGGCGATGAGCATCAGCGAGCCGCCATAGGGAATGATCCAGTTGTTGCGGATCTGACGCCAGGCTTCGCCCGCGGTGGTGTAGTCGGTGCCGGGATAACGGGTGAAGGACTGGATCAGCACCCCCATCTCGGCGCCCGGCAGGTTGCTTGTCCCGGGCTGCAGACCGCTGTCGCGCACGGCGCGCCAGACCGGCGCGTTGTTGCCGGGCTGGGTCTTCGCGCGCTGCGCGGCGGTTTCGTCCGCCGCCGGTTCGGCCGGGGCCACGAAACCCGGCGGCGCGCCCGTGGCCGTGGCCACCGGTGCGGCGGGCGCCGCCGGCTGGGCGAAGCCGAACCCGGCCGATCCCAGTGTCAGCGCGAGCGCCAGCACCAGCTGCTTCATCGAGCCTGTCATGAGTGCTCCTTGATGTCTTGCCGGGGCGTCACTTGCCGGCGCTGCGCACGTATTCGTTCTGTCCGGACTGCGTGCGGGTGCGCATGTGCTCGTCCCAGCTCGTCGCGTCGCCGGCCTTCCAGCCAGGGTCGGTGTAGGGCCCGCCGCCCGTGCCCTTGTAGGCGGACTCCCCCACCACCCGTGTGCCGTTGGCCTGGGGCTTTTCGGTACAGGCAGAGAGGGCGACCAGCAGGGCCAGGCCGCCCAGCATGCAGAGCGATTTCATGATTTGGTCGCCTTCGGTGCACTGCCACCCGGGCTCGGTTTGCCGTAGGCCGTGCCCCAGCCCCACACTTCGCTGCCCTTGTTGCGGGTCAGGACACGGGTGCGGAAGATGTCGGCGACGACGTCGCCGTCACCGCCCAGCAAGGCCTTGGTCGAGCACATCTCGGCACAGGCGGGCAGCTTGCCTTCGGCGAGGCGGTTGCGACCGTACTTGTCGTTTTCCGCCGCACTGCCGCTGGCCTCGGGGCCGCCGGCGCAGAAGGTGCACTTGTCCATCTTGCCGCGCATGCCGAAGGTGCCGCTGCTCGGGAACTGCGGGGCACCGAACGGGCAGGCATAACTGCAGTAGCCGCAGCCGATGCAGGTGTCCTTGTCGTGCAGCACCACGCCTTCGGTCGTGCGGTAGAAACAGTCCACCGGACAAACCGCCATGCAGGGCGCATCGGAGCAGTGCATGCACGCCACCGAGATGCTGCGCTCGCCCGGCACGCCGTCGTTCAGGGTGACGACACGGCGGCGGTTCACACCCCAAGGCACCTGGTGTTCGGCCTTGCAGGCCGTGACGCAGCCGTTGCACTCGATGCAACGCTCGGCGTCACATATGAACTTCATTCTGGCCATCGTGCGCTCCTCATGCTGCCTTCTCGATCTGGCATAGCGTCGTCTTGGTCTCTTGCATCATGGTCACCGGGTCGTAGCCGTAGGTGGTGGCCGTGTTGACGGCTTCGCCGGCGATCAAGGGCTTGGCACCCTGCGGGTAGTAGACCGAGATGTCCTCGCCCTGCCACCTGCCGGCAAAGTGGAAGGGCAGGAACACCGTTTCGCGGTCGACCCGCTCGGTGACCATCGCCTTGACCTTGATGCGCGCGCCCGAAGGCGTCTTCACCCACACCTGCTCGCCGTTGCGGATGCCGCGGTCGTTGGCGGCCACCGGGTTGATCTCGACGAACATGTCCTGCTGCAGTTCGGCCAGGTAGGGGTTGGAGCGTGTTTCGTCGCCGCCGCCTTCGTACTCCGTCAGCCGCCCGCTGGTCATGATCAGCGGGAACTGCTTGCCGACGTCGACGTTCTTCTCCTGCACCGACTTGTACAGCGTGGGCAGGCGCCAGAAGGCCATCTTGTCGGCATGCGTCGGGTACTTGGCCACCAGTTCCGGACGGTTCGAATAGATCGGCTCGCGGTGCTGCGGGATCGGGTCGGGGAAGTTCCAGACCACCGCCCGCGCCTTGGCATTGCCGAACGGATGGCAACCATGCGCCATGGCGACACGCTGGATGCCGCCGGACTGGTCGGTTTTCCAGTTCTTGCCCTCGGCGGCCTTCTGCTCGGCTTCCGTGAGGTCACCCCACCAGCCCAGTTTCTTGAGCAGGACGTGGTCGAACTCGGGGTAGCCTGTCGTGATCTCGGCACCCTTGCTGTGCGAGCCATCGCCCGCCAGCAGGCTGGTGCCATCACGCTCGACGCCGAAGTTCGCGCGGAAGTTGCCACCGCCATCCATCACGTGCTTGGACGTGTCGTAGAGGTTGGGTGAACCCGGGTGCTTCAGTTCGGGGCTGCCGTAGCAGGGCCAGGGCAGGCCGAAGTGGTCGCCGTCGAGCTTGTAGCCCGTTTCCTTGTCGATGCCGCCCTTGGCACGCAGCGTGTTCACGTCGAACACGTGCATGTTGCGCATGTGGGCCTTCAGGCGTTCCGGGCTCTGCCCCGTGTAGCCGATGGTCCAGACGCCGCGGTTGATCTCGCGCAGGATGTCCTCGGGCACGGGCTCGTCCATGCCCTTGACCTGCTGCATCTTGTAGTTCTTCGTCAGCTCCTTGCCGAAGCCCAGCTTGCCGGCCAGCTGGTACATGATCATGTGGTCGGAGCGCGCCTCGAACAGGGGTTCGATGACCTTCTCGCGCCACTGGATCGAGCGGTTGCTCGCCGTCACCGAGCCAGAGGTCTCGTACTGCGTGCAGGCCGGCAGCAGGTAGACCGCGCGGTTGGGATTGCGGTCCTCCGCCTTGCCCGGCATCGCGGCCATGGCGGCCGTCGCGGACGGGAAGGGGTCGATCACGACCAGCAGGTCGAGCTTGTCCATGGCCCGCTTCACGTCGAGCCCGCGGGACTGCGAGTTCGGCGCATGGCCCCAGTAGAACAGGCCGCGCAGGTTGCTGGGCTGATCGATGAGTTCGTTCTTCTCGAGCACACCATCGAACCAGCGCGACACCGTCATGCCGGGCTTGCCCATCATGCCGGCGGCGTACTGCTTCTTGATCCACTCGAAATCGACGCCCCAGACCGACGCGTAATGCTTGAACGAGCCTTCGGCCAGGCCGTAGTAGCCCGGCAGCGAATCGGGGTTGGGCCCGATGTCGGTGGCACCCTGGACGTTGTCGTGGCCGCGGAAGATGTTCGCGCCGCCGCCGGACACGCCGACGTTGCCCAGCGCCAGCTGCAGCAGGCAGGACGCACGCACCATGGCATTGCCGATGGTGTGCTGGGTCTGGCCCTGGCACCAGACGATGGTGCTCGGCCGGTTCTGCGCCATGATGGTGGCCACCTTCAGGCAGGTGGCCTCGTCGACGCCGCAGGCCTCGAGCACCTTGTCGGGTGTCCACTTGGCCAGCACGTCCTCGCGCACCTTGTCCATGCCCCAGACACGGTCGTCGATGTACTTCTTGTCTTCCCAGCCGTTCTTGAAGACGTGATAGAGCACGCCGAACAGGAAGGGGATGTCCGAGCCCGACCGGATGCGCACGTACTCGTCGGCCTTGGCCGCCGTGCGCGTGAAACGTGGGTCGACCACGATCATCTTCGAGCCCTTCTCCTTCGCGTGCAGCATGTGCAGCATCGAGACCGGATGCGCCTCCGCCGCGTTGGAGCCGATGTACAACGCAGCCTTCGAGTTCTGCATGTCGTTGTACGAATTCGTCATCGCACCGTAACCCCACGTATTCGCCACACCGGCGACAGTAGTGGAGTGGCATATTCGCGCCTGGTGGTCACAGTTGTTCGTCCCCCAGAGGGTCACCCACTTTCTGAGCAGGTAGGACTGCTCGTTGTTGTGCTTGGATGAACCCACGACGAAGATCGAATCCGGGCCGCTCTGCTGGCGCAGTTCGAGCATCTTCTTGCTGATCTCGTCGAGCGCCACGTCCCAGCTGATGCGCTGGTACTTGCCGTCGACGAGCTTCATCGGGTACTTCAGGCGGTACTCGCCATGACCGTTCTCGCGCACCGCGGCGCCCTTGGCGCAATGCGCGCCCAGGTTCAGCGGCGAGTCGAACACCGGCTCCTGGCGCACCCAGACGCCGTTCTCGACGTAGGCGTCGATCGCGCAGCCCACCGAGCAGTGGCCGCAGACCGTGCGCTTGACGACGACCTTGGAGCCGCCCTCTGCGGCAGCGGCCGGGCCGGCCGCCTCGGCCTTGCGCACGAGCGTCAGCTGGCTGGCCGCGAGGCCCGCGCCGACACCCATGCCGGACCGGCGCAGGAAGGCGCGGCGGTCCATGGTGGGTATGGCGCGCGATACACCGCGCGCCAGGCTGCCAACGAGGGCGCTGGGCGATGAGCCCCCGCCTCCCGCTGACCGTTTGGTCAATAGCATGTTGCCTCCTACTTCAAGCGGCTGAGGTCAGACGCGGGCTGTCCGGTAGTACTGCGCCACGTGCTCCGTGAGGCGGTACCCGGGACTCTCGGTGGACGGCGCCTGGGCGACCTTGTCCGTGTTGGGGGTGATGCCGGCCTGGCGGCCCGGCAGGACGGCGGCGGCGGCCGCGAGGGCCCCGACGGTGCCCGCGCCCGCGAGCATGGTGCGGCGGGCCAGGGGCTGCTGATCTTGGCGTTTCATGGCAACTTCCTCTTCAGGCGGCGCGGCCCGGTGTGGGTGCACGCGGAAACTCGACCCACCTAACCCGCCAAGTGACGGGAAGGTGAACCCTTCACTCCCAAGGCGCGTGAACACAACATCTGTGCTTCGATCGGCGACCGGTCGGTGGGTTGTAAGCACTCTCGCCCCCTGGGGGATTGATCCACCGCAACCGCGCGTCCCTTGGTATGAAAAGACTACCATAAGGCCTCTTCGAACTCGACTCGGTTTTCCCCGGTGATCGTCGGTACAGCAGGTCACATCGACCACGGCAAGACCTCGCTCGTCAAGGCGCTGACAGGCATCGACGCCGACCGGCTGAAGGAGGAAAAGGCCAGAGGCATCACCATCGACCTGGGCTTTGCCTACCAGCCCACGGCCGACGGTGGCGTGCTGGGTTTTGTCGATGTGCCCGGGCACGAACGGCTGGTGCGCAACATGCTCGCCGGCGCCACCGGCATAGACCATGTGCTGCTCGTGGTGGCCGCCGACGACGGCCCGATGCCGCAGACGCGCGAGCACCTCGCCATCCTCGACCTGCTGGGCCTGTCGCAGGGCGCGGTGGTGCTGACGAAATGCGATCTGGTGACCCCCGAGCGGCTGGCCGAGGCGCGCACCGAAATCGAGGCGCTGCTGCGGCCCACCGGCCTGGCCGGTGCGCCGATCTTCACGGTGTGCAACCTCAGCGGCCAGGGCCTGCCCGAACTGCAGCAGCACCTGCGCCATGCACAAGCTCAACAGGCGAGCAGGGGCGACCAGGGCAGCTTCCGCCTCGCCGTCGACCGCTGCTTCTCGCTGCCCGGCATCGGCACCGTGGTCACGGGCACGGCGGTGTCGGGCGAGGTCGCCGTCGGCGACCGGCTGCTCGTCTCGCCGCGCAAGCTGCCGGTGCGCGTGCGCGGGTTGCACGCGCAGAACCGCGAAGCCGGCCAGGGCCTGGCCGGGCAACGACTGGCGCTCAACCTGACGGCCACCGGCCTCGAGAAGAGCGACATCGCGCGCGGCGACTGGATCGTCGCCGAAGCCGCACACTCGAGCACGCGTCGCATCGATGCCCGCATCCAGCTGCTGCGCAGTGAAGCGCGCGACCTGGCGCACTGGACGCCGCTGCACCTGCACCTGGGCGCCTGCGACGTCGGCGCCCGCGTGGTGCTGCTGGAGGGCCCGGCCCTGGCGCCGGGCTGCACGGCGCGGGTGCAGCTGGAACTCGACCGCGACATCGCCGCCTGGCATGGCGACCGCTTCATCCTGCGCGACCAGTCGGCCACGCGCACGCTGGGCGGCGGCGTCGTGCTCGACCCCTACGCCAGCGCCACGCTGCGCCGCAAGCCCGCACGACTGGCCGCACTGGCGGCCCTGGAAGCGCCGACGGCCGCGCAGGCGCTGCAGGCCATGCTGGCGCTGCAGCCCGCCCTGGGTGTCGACATCGAGCCCTTCTTCGTCGCATGGAACCTGCGGCCCGAGCAGCGCCAGGCGGTGCTGCAGGCGGTGGCGCACCGTGCCCTGCCCGACGGCGGCGGCACCCGCCTGTTTGCGCCCGGCCAGCTCGAAGCGGTGGCCGACGCGCTGACCGAGACGCTGAACGGCCACCACCAGCAGCACCCCGACAGCCCCGGCCTGATGCCCGAGCCGCTGCAACGCCAGATCCCCGGCAAGCCGCGGGCGCTGGTGTTCGGCCACGTGCTGCGTGAGCTGCTCGGCGCAGGCCGCGTGCAGCGGGCCGGGCCCTGTCTGCGCCTGTCCGGCCATGAGGTTTCGCTGCTGCCCAACGAGCAGAAGCTCTGGGAGCGGCTGCGTCCCTGGCTCGACGAGGGCGGCATCCATCCGCCCAAGATCAGCGACATGCTGGCGCGCGACCGCAGCCTGCACCGCGACCACGTGCTGCGGCTGTTGAAGAAGCTGGCACGCTTCGGCAAGGTCTACGCCATCGGCGAGGAGTATTTCGTGCAGGCCCAGCATGTCTGTGCGCTGGCGCAGGCGGCGCAGAAGATCGCTCGCGCCGACCCTCACAAGCGGCTGAACGTGAAGGATCTGAGAGAATCCCTCGGGCTGAGCCGGCACCTGTCGCTGCCGCTGGTCGAGTTCTTCGACGAGGTCGGCTTCACGAAGCGCGACCCCGAAGGACGCAAGATCCGCCGCGACGCCACCGACATGTTCGGCGGTTCACCGCATGCTTGAATTCAACGGAAGAGGCACGTTCCCCGGTGGGGCGTCCGGTCTGCAAAACCGGGTGGGGCCGCTCAGCGGTCCCAGGTGGGTTCGACTCCCACGCTCTTCCGCCAACCGACCATGACACGAACGCCATCGGCCACCCCGGCCGCCCGGGGCGCGGCGCAGCGGCCGCCTGCACTCGACAAGCTGCTCGAACGGGACGCGATGCGTGCCTTGATCGACGAACATGGCCGGCAGGCCGTGCTGGCGGCGGCGCGCGAGCAACTGGCGCGCTGGCGCGAGGCGGCCGGCGCCGAGGGGGCGGACTTCGACGTGGCCGCGCTGGAGCTGCGCTGTGCGGCCGGGCTGCGCCGACAGGCCACGCCGCATCTGCGGCCGGTGTTCAACCTCACCGGCACCGTGCTGCACACCAACCTGGGCCGTGCGCTGGCGCCACCCGAGGCGGTGCAGGCCGTGGCCGAGGTGATGAGCCGCCCGAGCAACCTCGAATACGACCTCGCCGATGGCCAGCGTGGTGACCGCGACGACCACATCGAAGGCCTGCTGCGCGAGCTGACCGGCGCCGAGGCCGCCACCGCCGTCAACAACAACGCCGCCGCCGTGCTGCTGGTGCTGAGCAGCCTGGCGGCGCGCAAGGACGTGCTGGTCTCGCGCGGCGAACTCATCGAGATCGGCGGCGCCTTCCGCATCCCCGACATCATGCGGCGCGCCAATGCGAAGCTGGTCGAGGTGGGCACCACCAACCGCACGCACCTGCGCGACTTCGCCGAGGCGATGTCGCCGCGCACCGGCCTGGTGATGAAGGTCCACACCAGCAACTACGCCGTGGTGGGCTTCACCGCGGCCGCACCCGAAGCCGAACTGGCCGCGCTGTGCCGCCAGCACGGCGTGCCCTACACGGTGGACCTGGGCAGCGGCACGCTGGTCGACCTGACACGCTGGGGCCTGCCGGCCGAGCCGACGCCGGCGCAGGCCGTGGCCAACGGCGCGCAGGTCGTCACCTTCAGCGGCGACAAGCTGCTGGGCGGGCCGCAGGCCGGGCTGATCGTCGGCGACAAGGCGTTGATCGCACGCATCAAGCGCAACCCGCTGAAGCGCGCGCTGCGGCTGGACAAGATGACCCTCGCCGCGCTGGAAGCCGTGCTCAGGCTCTACCGCGACCCCGACCGTCTGGCGCAGCGCCTGCCCACGCTGCGCCTGCTGAGCCGGCCGACGGCCGAGATCCGTGCGCTGGCCGAGCGCCTGGCGCCGGCGGCCGCGCTGGCCCTGGGCGCACGCGCCACGGTGCAGGTGCTGCCCTGCCGCAGCCAGATCGGCAGCGGCTCGCTGCCGGTGGACCGCCTGGACAGCGCCTGCCTGGCCTTCGGTGCGCCCGACAGCTTGCGCCGCGCGGGCCGTTTTCCCGAGCAACTGGCCACCGCCTTCCGAAAGCTGCCGGTGCCGGTGATCGGCCGCATCGAGGACGGCCTGTTCCGGCTCGACCTGCGCTGCCTGGACGACGGCCCCGACGCGGCGGCCTTCGTCGATCAGCTGGCCTTGCTGGAACTGTCGGCGCCGGCCTGAGCGCCGACGCCGGCGGCGACCGGTGCCGCCGCAGGCACGGTCAACGGCAACGCGGCATCGGCTCCTGCCCAGGCGGCCGGGGCCGGCGGCGTGAGGGGCTTGCCGTCGGCGGCTGCCGGCGCGTCGTTGGCCGCGTCGGGGCCCGGTTCGGGTGCAGGCGCGGTGTCCGCCTCCAACTCCGCGGCCGCATCGACCGATGCCAGCTCGCCAACCGGTGCCGTGTCCGGCGGTGCCAGCCCGTCGGCCGCGGGCTGTTCGGGCAGTTCGTCGTCCAGCAAGCCCAGCATGCGCGCCTGCACCATCTGCCGCAGCATCGCCTTGGGCAGCGGGTCGGGCGTGTTGTAGTCGCCGATGTAGATGTCGAGCCCGTCCATGACGTTGTAGTGCGGATCGGCGAAGAGCTTCTTCATGGCCGAGTTCTTCACCGTCTCGTCGACGTCGCGGGCAATGAAGCGCGAGAAGTCGGATTCGGGCGTCAGCGCCTCGACGTCCTCCAGCGTGGGCCGGGGCGGCGCGGTCACCGCCGGCGTGGCCGCGTCGGGCCGGGTGCCGGCCACTGGCGGCGCCGGCGCCGGCGCGGCGTCGGCGGCTGCGGCGGGTGGCCTGTCGACCGCGGCCGCGGCCGGCACGCGGGCCGCCGCGGGGGCAGGCGGCGACGGCGGTTCCACGCCCTGCCGCACCTGCGCCTTGCGGCGCGACCAGCGGGACAGGAAGTTGTCGTCTTGCTCGCTCATGGGCACCTCAGGCGTCACGGCCCTGTCGGTCGCGTTCCTGCGGGCTCAGGAAGGAGTCCGCGCGCTGCTTGCGCTTCTGTTCGGGCCGGAAGTGCTGGTTGGTGAACAGCCGCAGCCACTCGCACAGCGCGTCGGGCAGCGGGAGGTTGTCGACGCGCTCCTCGGCCGACATCCAGCGGTCGCATTCGATGTAGGACACGCTGACCTGCTGCGGCACGGCCATCAGCGGGTCGTCCTCGTCCAGGCGCCACATCACGAACCACACCGGCCGGCCCGAGGTGAGGTTGAGGAAGTAGCCCTTGCATTCGTCGGGGAAGAGTTCCAGGCGCAGCCCCGGATGGATCCAGCGCGCGTGCTTGCCGTCGTCGAAGAGCTTGCGCGGCCCCCGGCCGTAGGCGCCCTCGTCGGGAACGACCTCGAGCACACGGAAGGCCGCGTCCTCCCAGGGGTTGGGCTGCAGCACACGCTCCATCACCACCGCGACCTGCACGCCAGGGCGCTCGCGGGGGCCGGGCGGGGCCGCGGGCGGGGTGGCGTCGGGGGTGCTGTCCATGGCCCAGTCTAGCGCGCCGCCCCTGGTGACGAGAGGGGAGACCCCGCGCCCATAATCGCCGCCTCGCCACGCGCCGCCGTACCGATGAAGACCCTGATCTGCAACTGCAACCAGACCCTGCCGCTGGACGCACCGGCCCTCCAGCGCGCGCTGGAGAAGACGCCCGGCGCCAGCGCCGACGGCCTGGGCTTCGTGCACACGCTGCTGTGCCGGCGCGAGGCCGCGTACTTCCAGCGCGCCGCGAAGGAGACCACCGCCCAGGGCGAGGAACTGCTGGTGGCCTGCACGCAGGAAACCCGCCTCTTCCTGGAGCTGAACGCCGAGACCGAAGGCGCGGCCGGCGTGCAGGAACGGCCGATCCACTTCGTCAACATCCGCGAGACCGCCGGCTGGTCGCAGGAAGGCCGGCAGGCCACACCCAAGATCGCCGCGCTGCTGGCGGCCGCGCAGCTGCCCGCGCCCGACCCCGTGCCCACGGTCGCCTACCGCAGCGCCGGCCGCTGCCTCGTCATCGGCCAGGCCGAAGCGGCCGAACGCGCCGCCGCGATGCTGGCCGACAAGCTGGACGTGAGCCTGCTGCTGTCGGGCACCGGCAGCGCGCTGGGCCAGGCACGCAGCCACGCCATCTACAGCGGGCGCCTGACGCGGCTGCAGGGCTGGCTGGGCAGCTTCGAGGCCGAATGGGAGACCACGAACCCCATCGATCTCGACCTCTGCACGCGCTGCAACGCCTGCATCGACATCTGCCCCGAAGGCGCCATCGGCCTGGATTACCAGATCGACCTCAACGCCTGCAAGAAGCACCGCGACTGCGTGCGCGTGTGCGAAGCCGCAGGCGCCATCGACTTCACGCGCGAGCCGCTGCGCCACAGCGAGAACTTCGACCTCGTGCTCGACCTGCGCCCCGCGCCGGCCTTCAGCCAGCACCAGCCGCCGCAGGGCTACCTGCACGTGGGCAGCGACGAACGTGCGCTGGTCGACGCCGCCTTCAAGCTGCGCGAAATGGTCGGCGAGTTCGACAAGCCGCGTTTCTTCAGGTACGAGCAGAAGCTGTGCGCGCACAGCCGCAACGAGCAGGTGGGCTGCAGTGCCTGCATCGACGTCTGCTCCACCACCGCCATCCGCAGCGACGCGTCGCGCAAGGGCCGCGCCAAGGGCCAGGCCTGGGGCGGCGTCATCGTCGACCCGCATCTCTGCGTGGGCTGCGGCGCC
>Ga0154020_10002418_pt1 | contig 22789 bp, 16 predicted proteins | sample Klosneuvirus_201_FD_109709 | JGI IMG/M metagenome (GOLD analysis project Ga0154020, IMG submission 109709) | Active sludge microbial communities from wastewater, Klosterneuburg, Austria - Klosneuvirus_20160825_MG | ecosystem: Engineered > WWTP > Aerobic digester > Activated sludge | place...
TGTCGCTTTGCCCCTCGGTAAAGGGCTGGTACTCGATCGTCGGATGATCAGGCATTTGCTCGCTGTTTTCAGGGGCGACCGGCTTGTGGAGCTGCTGTTGCGCTTCAAGAAGGGTCTGGAGTTTCAGCCTTTCCGCCTTACGGATCTCAGCTTCCGCTTGCTCGATGACACCATCGAACTGGGATTTCACATCGTTGGCGGTGCGTCGAAGCTGAACAAACAGCTTGCCACCCTGCCGCATGACTTCCGGAAGCCTTTTCGGCCCGACAAAGATCAGCGCCACGACAGCTATGACGATGAGTTCAAATATCCCTATTCCAAACATAGTGGGAGACACATTAGTTCATTTTTCGGTATTGTTAAACAGCTACGATGTCGGGGGTGACGTCAAACCCCAACGCAAGGCCGATTTCAGTGGCGAGGACAGAGGTATCCAATGATCGTCGTAACGGGTGGAGCAGGGTTTATCGGTAGTGCCTTCGTCTGGAGACTAAACCAGGAAGGTTTCGACGACATTCTCGTTGTTGATCACCTCGGTACCGGCCCCAAGTGGAAGAACCTCGGCAAACGCCGCATCGTCAACTGCCTCCACAAAGACGACCTGACTCAGTGGCTTCAAAAATACGCTAAGTCATCGGCAATTGAGGCTATTTTTCATCTGGGGGCATGCTCCTCCACGACTGAACGCGACGCCGATTATCTGATGCGAAATAACGTTCATTACTCCATGGACCTCTTTGAATTCGCCGCTCGCGAAGGGATTCCGTTTATCTATGCGTCTTCAGCGGCGACTTATGGAGCTGGTGAGGCCGGCTACACCGATGAGATGTCCGGAATCGCTCGGTTAAGACCCATCAACCCCTATGGCTACAGCAAGCACCTCTTTGACTGCTGGGCATTACGGCAAAAGGCCAAGCCGCCTGTTTGGGTTGGGCTTAAATACTTTAATGTTTTCGGTCCACAGGAATACCACAAAGGATCCCAGGCCAGCGTCGTCTATCACGCGTTTCCACAAATCCGGGATCACGGTCAGCTTAAGCTCTTTAAGTCCTATAGACCTGATTACAGGGATGGTGAGCAAAAACGGGATTTTGTTTACGTGAAAGATGTCGTGGACGTCATGTACCATATTTTTCGTCAGAGGACGAAAGTGACTTCGGGCATCTATAATCTCGGATCCGGCTTGGCGCGAACCTGGAAGGACTTGGGAGCAGCAGTCTTTGGCGCTCTTGAAAAAGGCCAGGCTAAATTCGAATTCATCGAAATGCCTGACAACCTCCGCGGACAATATCAGTACTTTACTGAAGCACCCCTAACCAACCTTCGCAGTGCCCTTTCTTATGATCGCGAGTTTATGACTTTAGAGAATGCGATCAACGATTACGTTCAAAACCACCTGCTTCAATCTGACCAATATCTCTAAATGAAGGACGGTCACCGGCACAACTTTCCGCGCCGATTGCGCGCATTGATTGGGGCCGCAGCTTTTGCGGCACTCCTGGCGGCGGGCAACTCACTTAAGGTGCAAGCGACCGAGTCCATCAGCGTAAAGTCTGAGCGCACATACCGCATCATTTCACTGGTAGTCGATGGAGCTAATCGTACCGATGTGGGCTGGCTCACAGACTACCTGGATCTGGATTTGCCAACAGAACTTTCTGACTCTGAAATTATCCGCATCCGGGCCAAACTCATGACGACAGAAGTCTTTCAGCGGGTGGATGCGGAAGCCCGTCTGGCGACTTTTTCGGGGACTGACTATGTATTGGCAATTTCGCTGACGGAGAAATGGACGACCATTCCCGTCATTCGCGGTGCATATGGCGGCGGTACGCCGCTCGTCGTTGCCGGCGTTCATGACACCCATACATTTGGTCGGCTCTGGACACTTGGTGCGGAAGGCCGTCGCTACGGAACATCACCCTGGAGTGCGGTCGCCTGGGCGCGTGCTCCGCGCTGGTTGACCGGGAAACACGTTGTCGGTCTGGAGCTATGGCGTGAATTTCGCGAGCGGGCAATTTTCAGTGCTGATGGTGATCATATTGGTGACATCAACACGAACACCTCGCGTGTTCGGGGACTGGTCGCCGCGCCTCTCACTATGGGCGCGCGCTACCCGCAAACGAACTGGCAGGCCGGTCTTGATGTAGAGGCAAAGCGTGAAGCTCCCGTCCAATTTCTGCGGGAAGAAGGCATTTCAGCGGACACGAGTCCGCGTGGCATCAGACTGGAGACAAAAAAAAGTACGCAGACGGTCCTCTTGCCGACGCTGATTTTCGACAACATCGATGTCAGTGGTCAGAACATGGATGGACTGCGGTTGCTGACGAAAGCCGGACCGATGGTGGAAACGGTTGGTACGCGCATGCGCGGTGAGGTCGAGCTTTTTGCGTATAAGTTGTGGCCTTCGACAAATGCCAACCTCGCGTTCCATTCGTTTGCAGGAAGTGCCACAAGCGACTCCATGCAGAGTCAATACTTTCTCGGTGGTCTTGAGTCGATTCGGGGCATTCCCGATGGTTATGTTTACGGGAACCGCGCCGCTTACTTTAACGTCGAACTGCGCTCGATCAATGTGAATTTGAAGTATTTGGTTGTGCAGGAGGCCTTGTTTGTCGACGCCGGCGGTGCCGGTCAAAGCTGGGATGCTGCAGGGAAGTCCTGGCGGACTTCAGCCGGAGCCGGGGTTCGGCTATCGATCCCCCAGGTCAATCGCCTGACATTTCGCTTTGACTATGCCTGGACCGTTGACGGCAAGGGTGGGCAGGGGATTTCGGCCGGGTTGAATCAGCTATTTCAACCTTACCGGCCATTATAGAAGGAATCATTGCACCTCATAACATACCGTAAACACTTGCATAAATTATATAACTTGGTCGGAACGCTCTCGTCATGAAACTCAATGCCGCCTATAGCTCAAGAAATTGAATCTTCCATCCGATCCCTACCTTGCGGGTGAATTTTAACCGACCGGCCTAACAGGTGTTTTGAGCATTTTGGCGATTTTTTTCGGGACAGATTTTTTTGGATAATGAGAATTCAAAACCGACGCGAAATCCTGGATCGTTTCTGAGCACGACCTCCGAGGATTATTCTGCACTGCGCACGACTCCGGGATTGAAAATCACCGGTGCGATGGTGGTTGCCACGGCGCTTGTGGTGATTTCGCTTTGTGTGGCCGTCTGGAGTCTTTTCCAACCGTCTCGCGCGCTAAATATCGGTCGCGCGGATAATGAGCCGATTGGCTCACTCAACGAAGAATGCCCATTGGCTCCGGGAATGGTGAAAGATCTTTATGCTCAGGACATGACCACTTTTTTTTACCTCGCAGTACGGAGAACGGCTCGCTCGACCGGAGTTCTGCAAAGTGCCTGGGATGACCGCTTTGGCACGAGTGAGCTCATGACAGAGGTTCAGCAGGGCCTCGCCTTTCCTGCAGATGTGGAAGAACTGGTTAGTCGCAAAAAATTTGAGAATCCCGCAGACGAATATCTTGCGGGGTTGATGGAGTTGTACGGGATTGAAGTTCCCTTGAATGAGACCCGCGGCCTCGTTCGCCTGCGGTCGGCAGCCCGCAAGGGTTATACCGCAGCCATCAGGCAATACGCGATCTTGCTGTCTTCACTCGACGACCACCTTCCGGAAGACTTTGAAAAGATGTTCAGGTTCGCATCCCATGCGGGAAATTGCGGTGACCGCATCGCCTACCTGACGATCGTGAGACAGATCGAAAAACTAACTCCCGGTAAGACCAGTCCGGTTCACAAGCTGTTGCTTTCGTCCTGGTATAAAAAGGCGGGTATCGTCGATGACCGGACACTGCCAGCACCCGAGGTTGCGGGTCGCAAACGCAAAACCACCCGGCCTGCAAAGGTCATGACCAGCGAGGAAACGGGCGATCCGATCGCAAGCCAAAATCTGGTGACCCCCACTCGTCCAGTAGCGGGTGTTGAACGCGATGCAGATGGCATCATGCGCGCCGCAAGATTGCTCGATCGTGGTGGTGATGGAGTCGTCATGGATCGCAAAAAGGCGTTTGCAATGTTCGTGGCGGAAGCTGAAAAAGGCAACGCCAGAGCACAGGTCATCGTCGGAGAGCGGCTGCTCAAAGGTGACGGCCAGACTAAGGATCTGGCCACTGCCAGGAGGTGGTTTGAAAAAGCGGCAAATCTGGGCGACACCGCGGGTGCGGCTTATCTTGGCGCCATGCTGATCGATGGTGAGGGAGGCCCCAGAGATCTCGCCGGGGCGGAAAAATGGCTCGCGATTGCCGCTGATCATGGCGATGTCGAGGCTATGCGATCACTCGTCATGGTTTATAAGCTCACCGGCAAAACGGCAGAACGGGAACAGCTTGAAGCACAGTTGCAAAAGCTTTCCCCGGGTGCGGCTACGCGCCTGGTCCATTAAAGTCTTCTATTTCCGACAGCTGAATTTATCGCCTTGTTTCGTCGCGCCGTCGGTTGTTTTAGACAGGATGGTCAGGTCGAGAATCGCACCGTCCCGCAGGTACCCCAGGAACTCAGATCCACGAACTGAATCGCTATTCGAATCGGTAACCGTGAATCGGATCTCCTTGTTGACATCAGTTCCAGTTGCATGGCTTCCCTTTATAACCAGATCTTTCGAGTCACTACGGGTGATGGTACCCCAGAATTCCGTTTCGCTTTTGATGTCCAGGGCCCAGGAGTTGCCGCCCGGATCCTTGCATCGCCACAAGCCGATGAGCGGATTTTGCGGCGTTCCCGGGTCGGATCCGTCGTCCGGACTTCCCGATTTTTTCGCCATCAAAATTACTTTGTCGCTGTAAACGGTGACCTTATCGCCGCGGCGCTCATAGTGAAGCTGTTGTGTGGTGCCCGCAGCGCCCAGGCGTGAGATGGTTGACTCTTTGATGTTTAACATGAGGACTTCGCCCGGGTAGTCATCCCAGGTGCCGCTGGCATTTGCACCGGTTGACTGGACCAGCACGATCTTGAACGCTCCATCAGCACCAAAATCCGCACGAGCCTCCGCCGGGTCGAGTAGACTCATTCCCTCGCCTTTGTTTCCGTATGTGCCCTGCCAGGTTCCGACGAGCCAATTACCGTCGTCCTGCTCACCTTCTCCGGACCCATCTCCGCCTTTGGACTTGCCACAACTAACGGCAAAAACCCCAATCAAGAGTGATAGACAGGCAGACTTTAGCGCATGGTCCCAAGCCATCAGAGATCCCCCGCGAACAGTGGAATGGATTGTATCCGCTTTATTTTAGCACAGGACGCGCGTCGGTCAGAGGTCTGCGGCAGTAGACCCGGAAACCGCTCCCTGGCGCTTGTCGGCGCTTGAGGGGGGCGGAGTTGCCTTGAAGGCTTTCTGGAGATGTGGCGGCAGATCTTTTTTCATGTCCACGCCCACCACGCTGGAAACACCCGGCTCCTGCATCGTCACACCGTATAGATTATCCAGAACTTCCATGGTCCTGCGATTGTGCGTGATGATGATGAACTGGAACTGCGACGAAAGCGCTTCCAGCACGCGGTTGTAGCGACCGACGTTTGCCTCGTCGAGTGGCGCATCCACTTCGTCAAGGAAGCAGAAGGGCGTCGGCTTGGTCTTCAGCAGTGCAAATATAAGTGAGATTGCGGTCAAAGCCTTCTCGCCACCGGAGAAGAGGTTCATACGCTGCATTTTCTTACCCGGCAGGCGAACCATGATCTCGACGCCACCGTTGAGCGGATCTTCGGGATTAGAGAGTTCCAATCGTCCTTCGCCACCAGGGAAAAGGATCGGGAAAAGATCGCTGAAGTTGGCGTTGATGGTTGCGAAGGTCGCGAGGAACTTTTCCTCCGAAGTCGATTCGATTTCCTGAATCGCTGTGACAAGCAAATCCATGCTGGCGACAATTTCATCCTGCTGACCGCGGATGAAATTCTCACGTTCAGTCAATTCAGTGTATTCCTTCATCGCCATCATGTTGACAGGACCGATGGCCTCTATTTTGGAACGCAAAGAAGACACATGACGTGCCGACTTTTCGATGTTGAATTGCTCATCGAAATTGAAGGCGTAGGTCGCGATATCCAGGGCATACTTTTCCATTGCCTGGGCCGTGACACCCTGAAGCGCCATCCGCGCGCGCTCCAGCGCAACACTCTTGTCTGACATAGACTTTTGAATCCGGGCTTGTGCCTCACGACACTCTTTCAGGCGACCCTCTATCACGCGGAGTTCTTCGTGAACTCCGGCGTTTTGTTCGCGCTTTTCTGCGAGCTGCTCTTCAAACTCCTCGCGCTGAACGAGGAAAGTCTCGATCCCTTTTTGGGCTTCAGCATAATTGATCTTGGCCTGTTCTATTTCTGCCGTCAGCACATGCTGCTCTTCGTAACGTCGTGAGAGTTTGTTCTGGAGCAGGTCCAGCTGAGCTTTGGTATGAACATAGCCGTCTTTGAGTGCCTGAGCTCTTGCTTCTGACTTGGCGAGATCGAGGCGCCGCTGTTGGTGCTGGCGCATGACTTCTTCGCGGCGATCTTCAAGGCCGGCGGCTTCTTCGCGCAGTGCTTCCATGTCGCGCTCAATAGTATTCATCTCAACCTGCAGGGACTCGCGCGTTGATTCGAGGCCGGCGATCTCCTTGGTGAAGGCATCTTCCTGTGCATTCAGCTCATCGACAGCTTTTTGCGCGGCGTTCAGCAATTCCTGCTTATGATCCGCGACCTGTTGGGCGGTCTGGAGTTCGGACATGACCGCCAGAACATCCTTGTTTTGTGCCTGCAATTTAGCGTCTATTTCGGCAACGATTTGTCGATCCTGATTGATTTTGAGCTCAAGCTCGTCGATCTCCGCCTGACAGGCAGCGAGCTCGTGCTCGAACTTCTTTAATTGCGCGCCCAGGGACTGCTGCTCAGTCTTGCGGCTTAGCAGGCCGGAACTGCCCTTAGCGCCGACAATGAATTCATCTTCACTCGTGAACGACACGCCCTGGGCTGTAAAGACGATAAGCCCGTCGGGAATCCCTTCAAGGACGTCCTTGCTGATCGCCAGAGTCTGGAGCACATACAACCGGTCGGTGAGGTTGGCGATGCCATTTAACTTGCCATCGACTTTAAGATAAGTGGCGAGCTTTTCTGCGCCATGAGCTTCCGCCCACGCATCGGCGGCGGATTTATCGACTGGCCGCGAAAGCGCCATAACGGAAACGGGCATTGCCGTGCCGCCGTGTTTTTGTGCAAGGCGCACCAGTTCATTCAACTGACTGACGTCTTCGACAACGACCCGCTCCGTCCACCTTTCAAAAGCTCCGGAGAGGGTTTTTGGTAATTCGGCAGCGCGCTCATTGAAAGCAAGGAAATCGGCAAGCAAACCCTTGACGATGTCGTTGGTTTGCGGCGCTTTCTGTCGCAGTTCACTGAGCGCCGATGCGACGTCTGTAGCCCCCGCGACTAATTCCTCAAGGGAAGTCAGGCGGGCCTTTGCTTCATGGTATCTTTCCCGGCAGGTGTCCCGCCGGGTGTTGGCATCCTTCATCTGGCCGTACCGCTGTGCAACCGCAGCTTCACGGGAGTGCTTTTCGCGGATTTCCACGTCAAGGCCAGACTGCTGCGCTGCGACCTTCTCCTGAGCGCCCGCCACGACCGTTAGTGCCTGAGCAATCTCAGACTGCATGGACTGGAGTCGGTCCAGCTGCTCGGATTTGCTGCGCAGGGCGCGTTCCTTGTCGCGATTAAGTGATTCGACGCGGTATTTGTTGCTGTCGATCATCCGGGCAAGGTTCTTGATCTCGTCGTCAAACTCTTCCAGCTTGGTCTTGTAAACCTGCGCCGCTTCCGAGGCCTGTTCAACATCGTCGTTGAACTGCTCGATGGCTTCACGCAGGTGAATCGCATCCCTTTCAGCTGCGGCAAGTTCCGCATTGGCGCCATCAACCTGTGCTTCGAGTACTTTGAGGTTATCGCTGTCTTCGCCGAGTTCCGACGCGATGGTCACGAGGCGTTTTTCGCCGGTCTCCACCTTGGCCGAAGCACTCATGATCGTGGCTTCAGACCGGGCGATATGCTCGCGCAGAACAGTAATCTGTTCATTGAGCGCGGCCAGTCCGGGATCGGCCTCATCGAGAATCTGCTGCAGCTCTTCGTGCCGTGCTTCAAAAGTAGAAACCGACGTGAGGGCTTCGACTTCTTTGGTCTGGTCTTCAGCAACCTGTGCTTCGAGTTCGAGAAGTTTCTCATTAAAGTGCGCGAAGTTATGGGCGAGGAGGAGGAGCTCCTCTTCGCGGAGCTCCGTGGTGAGCTCCTGCCATTTTTGCGCCTTACCGACCTGATCTTGCAGGGATTCACGCTGTCTTTCGACCTCCGTGAGGATGTCGGTGACGCGCGATAGATTCATATGGGTCGATTCGAGTTTTTTCTGGGCTTCGGCTTTACGGTGCTTATAGAGCAGCGTGCCGGCTGCTTCCTCAAGGATCTCACGGACGTCTTCCGGCTTCGCATTGAGAATCCGGTCAACCTGGCCCTGCTGAATCATGGAATAGGATCGTCCGCCCAGTCCGGTCATCGCAAAAAACCCAACGATGTCCTTCAAACGACAGGCTTTTTTATTGATCAGGTATTCGCGCTGCCCATCGGCGTAGAGTCGGCGGGACAGGGAAATTTCCGCCTCATGACGGTATTCGGGGGGGCAAAACCCGGTGCTGTCGTCGGTATTGTCGAAGGTGAGCGTGACCTCAGCCATCGCCAGTGCTTTACGCCGGTCGGAGCCGGCAAAGATGATATCGGTGGCTTTTTCGCCGCGGAGGTTCTTGGCGTTTTGCTCGCCCATAACCCAGCGCACGGCATCGATCACGTTGCTCTTACCCGAACCGTTGGGGCCGACGATGCCGGTAATGCCCCGGTCGAAATTCAAAGTGACTCGATCGGCAAACGACTTGAATCCGACAATGGTGATGCGTTTAAGATGCATGCTTCTTAATCAACTTCCAAGGCTACTTGATTCGATTAATTTCCCTTATAGCAGTCCCCGGAGCCACATCAAACATAATTAACGAACTGCCATAGAAAGAGCAGGCGAGGCCCCGGCCTTCGTCAGTGACGGCCAGAGAGTAGAAGGAGTCAAAGCCGCTGGTAGAGGCATATTCGTCGAACCAAAAATTGTCGCCGATCACTTTGGCGGCAATTGAAAAATAAGCTTGTTTTCTCGGCCAGTTAAACAAGTCACGGAAATGGTTCACCACAAGGAGCTGCTGTCCCTGGGTCTCAGCGATGGTGAAGTCACCGGGGTACTGGAGGCCATTTTCGTTAATCTCTCCTTTAAAGCCGTAGACTCGCTCGAAGGAGAGAAAATCTGCCGTTTTGGGGTGGCTGCCCCCTTCGGCACCAATCGGATTGGCGGTGATCCGGACGCGGATCACCGAATTGGCGTGCCGGGAACGCTCACGGTTGGTCTCGCTGTGGCCACGGTGAGAAATGTAGAATACATCCGGATCGTTACGGTCTGGCAGCGCCTTCCAGAAGTTGGTGCGGTAGTATTTAAACCGCATGCCGTCGGCGGTAAATCCCGTGTCTGTGTCCGGGGTTCCGTCAAAGTTAGTCAGATTGAAGTGCATCCATCGAGCTTCCGCGTCAAAGACAGCATCTCTTTCCGCCCGGTATGGGAAGGCCTCTGAGGCAACGGCCGCTTCAGCACCAATATCGTAGACAATGAATTGATACTTCTTGCGGACGTCTTTATTCGCCCGGCTGCGGCGGGAGGCTTCGTAATTATCCGGAACCTCGTTGGCTGCCTCGGTAGCGTTATTCAAATCGTCATAGGTTTTGGTGTCTTCGAGCTCCAGGTCGGACCAGAGCTGCTCGCCCAAATCTGTGGCAAACATAAACAGTAAGTTACGACTCGGATCCAGATACATCGCGCGCCGGGTGGTGCCGTATTCGCGAACCCTTTTCAGGGTCGAGTCCTCCCGCTTATCGGCCAGGGTGCCGATGAGAAGTCCACCCGAGGTGCAGCTGACGGCAAAATATTTATAACCCTTCCTCATGACTGCGTTTAATGGCGTGCATTCAGGAGTCCATTTAGCGACGAGGCGGGGTTTCGTGGCGTCATCGGCCAAGGTGTAGAGGTAAACCCCCGAAGAGGACTTGTCATCACCCGCTGCGGTGGTGATCAACATGTCTGTTCCAGCGACGGAGATGCTGCGTCCGACCCGCGGCACATCAACGCTTCCGACTTTTTCTCCTGCGGGGGTGACGACGAGGACCGACCCCGTGTTGTAACGACGGTCAAAGTCGGCGTTAAGTGCATAAAAATACTTCTGATCATCCGAAAGCGCGATATCGACAGGACTGGCAACGGTCGTACCGAGGTCAGGAAATTTTTCCTCACGTTTGCAAGAGGATGCAGCGGCTGTGGCCAGGATCAGGCACCAGGTGACCGAAACCAAAGACAACCGGAATTGAATTCCAAAAGGAGCTGGGACCATCGGGTATTTCTCCAAAAAAAATCAGTATCCGCACTACCCTCTTATCTAAATGACGCAGAGTCAAGTACCACCCGTTTGAATGCCATGGGACGATCTGCCCGGTTGAGGGTAAATTCTCTTTGACGCGTCACTCTTTAGGCAGTAACTCTCAGGGAACGAGCAACAAACGATAAGGAATGCATCACATGGCATCTTCACTCAACCGTGTCTTTATTCTTGGCAATCTCGGACAAGATCCCGAGATGCGTTACACCCAAAATCAGACCCCGGTCTGTACTTTGAATATCGCTACGACGGACTATCGTACCGGTGCTGATGGCCAGCGCCAGGATGTCACTGAATGGCACCGGGTCGTCGTCTGGAGCAAGCAGGCCGAAAATTGTGCAAAGTACCTTGCAAAAGGACGTTCGGTCTTTGTCGAGGGTCGTCTGCAGACCCGCTCATGGGAAGATAAAACCACGGGACAAAAGCGCTTCACAACGGAAATCATCGCGCAAAATGTCCAGTTCCTCGGCGGCGGAGCGCAGGGGCGTGATGCTGGTCAGAGCGTACCCCAAAGCGGTGCATCCATGTCCGGTATGGGTGCTCCGGAGACCCCGTCGTTTGCTCCCGGACTCGATGATATTCCGTTCTGATGCTCCGGACATACCGATAGTCATGGCGATTATGTGCCGGTGACCTCATTTTCAGGCCCGTTCCGCGGGCAGGACGCAGGAGACAAAAATGAAGAAGAAAAACTTTATTTATGACGACGGTGTCATTGCCTGCGGTGCGGACGGTCTCCACATTCGGAATTATTATTTCCCATCGATGCGCACGAAGCACTTCAGTTGGGCTGAAATTGAAAGCGTCAGGTCGAGACCACTCAGACTTTTGAACGGAAAATATCGTTTGTGGGGGATGGGCGTGAAGCCGTGTTGGTTCAATCTGGATTTGACACGTCCGCTGAAATCTCAGGCGATTGAGATCAATACCGGATCTCTTTTGCGATCGGCCATTACTCCCAGGGACCCCGAAAAAGTTTTTGCCATCATCAGCCAGCGAGTCGGTGCGCGTTCGAATGCCCAGCGCAAGAAGACCAAGGCCAAATCCCGCAAGTAGAACCCGGAACATGGTTCACAGGTCACTCAAAAGTAATTTTCGGAGCCAGCACCGCTTGGTATTGGCGTTGCTGGTGATGGGTGCCTCTCAGGCATTTGCCGTGACAGAGGCCCTGCCAAAGGTCGTTCATGTCGGGCAATCGACTAAGGGCGGGCATTTTGCCGTAGTGAACGCAGGGACCTCCAGCGGGTTCGCCGCGGGCGCGGAAGTGTGCTTGTTCGGACCTGATGACCAACTGGTTTTGTGTACGAAAGTGTTAGTCGCAAAAAGTCGCGTTGCTGCGCTTCGCCTCACAAACCGCCAATATCCAAAGGCTAAAGTTGAATTGATCGCGAGACTTTCAGCCTCCTCTTCGGCACTGGCCTCCGCTGCAGGTGAAGATACGATGGAGCTGGCCCCCAGCCAGTTTTTTAGGGATGGGCGAAGCGCAGAAGAGATTAAAAAAATTGAAAATGTTTTGCGTCGCCTGGATCCTACAAGAACATCAGGTCCCGCAGGTCCCGCAGGTCCCGCAGGTCCCGCAGGTCCCGCCGGTCCCGCAGCCTCATCGGCACCCCTCGCGGAGAGTGCTGCGAAACCAGAAAAAAACGCGCAGCAACGGTTTACACTGACGTCAGGACCGGTAACAGGCTCGCGAAGCAATGGCCGACGATTTCGACTCGGTTACGCCTACCACCTGCTTTCGCCGGTCGTTTACAACAGCCTTGCCCTCGACCGTCTCACAAAGGAAGGCACGACCGCCTGGCGAGCCGCGGGCCGCCAAAGCGCTGCCCCGATTGGTGCTGACCTGGCGTTTTTGATCCCGACAAAGGGACCGAATGCCGTGGTGCGATTGTTTGCAGCAGGTGCTGTGGCCGATAAAAAGGAGACGAAAGTCGCCTTTAGTCAGCCGGGCTCCACGTCGGCTATGCGAGACCTTACTACTAAGACGTCCTCACATTTTTTTGGTGCCGCGATGGGTGCTGCATGGTCCCCAGCGAAAGGCGAATCCTGGACACTTTGGATTAATCCTGAGCTGGCAGCCTTGCGATCAGTTGTTGAGGTCGGTGCAAAATTCGACTCAGCCGAGGACAGCGCACCAGGGGTGTTAAACAAATGGCACTCGGAAATCGATGTTTTGATGCCGGAGATTGCGAGCAGTATCGAGTGGGGATTTGGTTATGCCGGGGTTTCCGTTGGCGTGCAGGCGGGAGTTCCATGGATATACAGTAAAAATCGCATAAGCACCGCCGGCGGAGACGATGCAGCCGATTCCCGGGGAATGGCGGAAGCACTCAACCACCAAAAAAGCAGGTTAGCGCTGGGGTCATTTGTCGCTGGCAGCATGCACTTTTGATTTGCGGGGAATTTCTTGAAGTCCACGATTAAGTTGCGTTCGGTTATCGGAGTGGTTTCTGTTCTTGTTATTGGTTTGGCCGCGTTGATTATCGCGGGTGTTGAGCGTGATTTGCCTTTTTTTCGGGATTTTTTGCGACCGTCCCTTCCGCCGAGTGTGATGGTCGGTGCCAGGGTGATCAGCGATGTCGAAATAGACGCCCGCATTGCCACGACTCGTTTTGAATTGGATCTGGAGAAGACTTCTGCGCCCTCCTCTCAAGGTCAATCTGAATCCATGGTCATCGAACTTCCCGAAGGCAGTGTGGTCAGAGACGTTGGGATTCGAATGGGTCAGACCGAGATTCGCGGGACCGCGCGGAAGCTAAATGATGGAAGTGAGCGCCGTGACGCTCTGGTGCTTGATTCTGTGCGCTGGTCTCTGATCGGAGTTGATCACGTTCTGATTGAATATGATCCAGTAGCGCCGCAATTTACGCTTTGGCTGAACATCAGCTCTTTTCTCATGGCCAGGGATCAATCTTTTGCGGGTAGTATGGCACTCCCCCGGTTGCTGGGCCCCCTCCCCGAAGCCCCAGAGGTACGCCTTGCTTTCCAGGAGGTTACTGGAAATCAACCATCGCCAGATTTTTCCATTCCACGGTCACCGGAGCAGATCATTGCCGGCCAAAGCCGACGTGTAGGTTTCAACCGGCAACTGACGCTGGCAGAGCTATATGAGGGACTCAAATTTCCGATCACATTCGACAGCACGGTGAATCTCATCTGGACGCCGATTGCCGTTGGACCGGGCAGCGCTCCTGAGTCGGAGCCGGTTTTGGTCGTGCGAATTGGGGAGGTTGTGCCCAAGACATCACTTAACCTCGCTAAAATTATTCCTGCGACGGTTGCGTCAGGATCAAACTTGTCATCTCCCTCGTCGCCTGACTCTTCGTCCGTACTGGGCAAGATTGAAGAAAAGATTCGTGAAATGGCCGCGGGTTCAGCGGTGATCGTCGGCAAGGATCTGCGACCGACGGATCGGTGCGAAGAGGCCCGTTCTATCGCCGAAGCCTGGCAATGGGCGGCCGCCCAGGTGGATTCCCTGGTCGTATGGATTCCGGGGGCAAGCATAAAAAGATGTGAAGAAGATGAGCTTGCAGCGATCATGACGCCCCTGGCGGCTGAAATGAAAAGAGCGGGTGGTACTCCCAAAATTGCAGTGATAACAGACTATTCTCCAGCGACGGCCCTCATCGACTTCGCCCCCTATATCGGGAGCTCGGCGACGCTGACGAGGGCCGGCCACCGCCGGTACCAGACGGAATATGCCACGTTCGAAAAGGGTAGTCTGCCGGCTGGTCCTGAGATTGTAACCGCCAGCGAGAATCTTAAGGTCCTTTGGGAGTTCAGTGTGGTAAACAGTGCCGCAACAGCCGGGACGGAGGCGGGTTTTTTAACGGTCTCATCCCCTTTGGCTGTCGCACGACCATAGGAGAACGACGATATGAAAACGACCATGAACGATATGAATACAAATGTGCCTCCCTACAATGTGCCTCCCTACATGGATCGCTCCGATCTTTTTCTGCGATCCCGCGATGGAATTGTTGCCGGTGTGTGCAAGGGCATCGCACAAAAGCTTGAGGTCGATCCCTGGCTCATTCGCATCATCTGGCTGGCATCGGTGATGATTTTTGGAGCTGGCATTGCACTGTATGTCGTTCTCGCACTGGGTCTAACCCGCGAGGATCTGATTGAGAAGGCTAATACCAAAAAGATCCTCGGCGTTTGCCTGAGGATCTCACAGAATGCTCAAGTAGAAGTGGGGATGGTTCGCGTGCTGACGATGATTTCAGCGCTCATGTCCCTGGGAGTGGTGGTTCTGGCTTATGTGGTCCTGCATTTTTTTATGCCTTGGCCAAACGAACAGAACCGTCATCAAATCACAGGCGGATTCCAAGGCCGCCCCATAGCGTAAAGAAGTTTTCAAACCCTGATTCCGTACCGAGCAGGGTGTAATTACGCAGTTCCGCTTTGAAGCTGAAGCGTTTAGCGAAGTGGTATTTTTGTCCGACGCCGAAGTTTACAAAGAAGGTTGATTGGGCCTGCACGTCGGGCCGGCCTTCTGGTCCGTAAAGCAGATTTCCCTGTTCGTCGCGTTCGTCGAGTTTTGCGCCAGGCTTATTGGCGTCGGTATCTTCTGGCGAGCCTTTTTCAGGAAAGGTACCGCGAGAAGGGCGGCCGTTGCGGAGTTCGGTGGCTTTTGGATAGTAGTCCGAAAAGGCCATGCCCGCACCCATGGTCACAAACACGTCGAAATATGCGGTCGCGCTTAGCAGGACGATCTGTTTGCCGTAAACGGGATTCCAGACGGCGTTCGCAGCCAGCATGTATTTGAGCTCGCGTATCGGCACATAGGCGGGGCCATAATTTCGCCGGCTGGAAGATGAAATGTCTTGACCCTGTAGCGCAGGATCGCATTCGGCGCCGCCTTCTTTGTCGGGATTATTATAGAAGGATTCAATGCAGGCGCGCTCATCTTTGTCTTTGTTCGAGGCGAAAACGCCTTCCACGCCAAATCCCCAGACTTCGCTGAAGTAATAGTTGAGGCCGCCGTGAAAAAGCAGCGTTGTCACATAGGACTGGTTAAGGACCACGCCGACATCCGGAATATTTAATTCGATGCGACCCTTTTTCGGATATAGCTTGTTCTTGACGACGTCTTCGCCTTCGGTTGATTTTCGGTAGCTTGCGGACGTCGCGTTGTCTTCCTGAGACTGCGCAGAGGGCGCCAGGATCAGAAATCCCAGCGTCATAAAGGAAGCCGTTACCAGGCTTCTGAGGGCAGTCGAAGGGTAGCTGCGCCATACCGATTTGTTCTCGCAGCTGCGAATCCTGAGATGAAGCTCTGACAGAAACACCACGGCGGGCTTTCCTTCCCTGGGGCACGCTAAGGGCCAAAATGGTATCACCTTGAAATTATACCATGATATTTGGCAATGCCCGGAGTATCAGCGGCTTCTGCCTATTTTTTCATCACACCGCGCTGCCGTCACGGGCCATGGCCACGAAGATTTCCTCGATCCTGCGGGTTCGCGCCACACAGACTTTGCGTTTTTCCGCGATGGCGGCGGGGGATGCGCCTTTTCCGGTGGGATCCTTTACTGAAACATAAAACTTAATTTTTGGTTCAGTTCCTGAGGGCCGGACCGAGACCTTGGTTCCGTCTTCCAAAATAAATTGCAACACGTCCGAAAGGGGGAAATCGAGGTCACCTTCGCGAACAAAGGTCCCGCCTTTGTTCGCCCGTACTTCCCGCTTCTCGAAATCGCGGATACGGGCCACTGGAACACCATCGATTTGGGTGGGTGGGCTGTTTCGCATACGCGTCATCATGCCTCTGATGGCGGCAGCCCCATCTTTTCCGGGTAAAACGAGGTTGTAGAGCGACTCCTGGAAAATACCGTGGCGGACGAAAAGCTGGTCGAGGACCTGTGACATGGTTCGCCCTTCGCTTTTGTGCCACGCAACCATTTCGGCGGCGATGCAACAGGCGGACACGGCGTCCTTGTCGCGGACGAACTTGCCGGCAAGAAACCCATAGCTCTCTTCGCCACCACAAACATAGTCCCGGTAGGGCTTGCGGGCCCCCGATTCGAAATTTTCGATCAGCTGGCAAATCCACTTGAATCCGGTCAAGGTCTCTTCGCAGGTCGCGCCGTGAAATGCGGCGACATCGGCCTGAAGGTCTGAGGTGACGACGGTTTTGATCACGAGCGGCGCGGCGGGAAGACGGTTAGCGCGTTTCATGGCTCCGAGGTAATAGTCGACCAGGAGGCAGCCGATTTGGTTGCCGTTGAGAAATACATACTCGTCGTTTTCACGCACGATCATGCCGATTCGATCGGTATCCGGATCGGTTGCGAGGACCAGATCCGCCTTTTCTTTCTTTGCCAATGTCAGAGCCATTTCCAGGGCGGCTGGGTCTTCGGGGTTAGGGTATTTGACGGTGTGGAAGCTGCCATCGGGCTTTTCCTGCTCCGGAACGACCAGGACATTCTTAAACCCAAATCGATGCAGGCATGTTTTCACAGGCATCGCGCCGGTCCCGTGAAGGGGTGTGAAGACGACCTTGAAATGGTCGTAATTGGCTCCGCGGTTGAAGCTCATTGCTTCGACTTTTTTGAAGTAGATTTCGTCGAAGTCGTCGCCGACTTCGACGATGAGTCCCTTGGACTTCGCCGTTTGATAGTCCAGCAGAGGCAAATCTTCGTAGCCCTTAATAGATTGATAGCGCTGGATCACAGCCTCGTCGTGCGGTGGGATAATCTGCCCGCCGGTGTCCCAATATACCTTGTAACCGTTATAGTTGGGCGGATTGTGGCTGGCGGTGACGCAGACACCACCCTTGCAGCCGAAGTGTCGAACCATAAACGACAGCATTGGTGTCGGCCGCAGCTCTTTGGTGATGTATGCGACAATGGAATGAGCCGCGAAAGTCTGCGCGGCTGCTTCCGAAAACTCGCGGGAAAATCGACGGGAATCGTACGAAATTGCAACTTTCAGGTCGCCGGCTTTCGCCTGCGGGAACGTCTCTAGGATGTATCGGGCAAAGGCCGTAGTCGCCTTGCGCACGTTGTAGATGTTCATCCGGTTCGTGCCAGCACCGAGTATTCCGCGCATTCCGCCGGTTCCAAATTCCAGATCCCGATAAAATCTTTCGTCCAGCTCCCTGGTGTCGCCGGTATTGATGAGGTCGGAAATTTCGGCGCGCGTTGCTGCGTCAAAGGCTTTGGAGGCGGCCCAATATTGGGCGGATTTCATGATATCGGTCTGCAAGGCGAAAACCCCCGAAACTGAAGTGAAGTCGACGTGAACCAGCGAGCGCTACCGCGCAGCTTTTCGGGGGTTCACACTAGTCAAATTTTCGGCCAAGGCCAAGCGGCAACCGCCTTCTGGGCCTGGGGATCGACCTGAACAACCTGTGGATAGCACAGATATAATGCGATACCGGGACCATGAAAACGGTGCCCGCCGCTGTGCAGGCGGCCTGCGAGTGGCAGGGTCGCGTCGACTTCCACGGTAGGGAGATTGCTCAGCAGATTTGGAGCGTGAAACTGGTCCCTCCGGGATTCCAGGACCTGTGCGTCGCCGACAAAAGAAACGGCCATGGTCGCATCAGTTCCATTGATAGATTCTATGGCACTGTCGAGGGTGTCGTATTTGTAAATGGCGATGTCCGGACAGAAAAGAACATTGCTTTGATATGCGGAACTTGCATCAAATTCGTTCATGACATGCACACCGGGACGGACAAAAAAGCCGCGACTATTTGACTCAAGGGATTTCCCCCACAGCGGCGTGTTCAGTGCCTCGCGATTGGCCATCGTCTGAAATCTCAGGAACTTCTCCACAGCTTTCGCCGAATAAAGAGGCCCCATAAATGGATCTCCGGCTCCTTCTGAATTCTGATCTGTCGGTCCGATATGAATTTTTTGGAGGAGGTTCACCAGGCGTTCTTCAAAAACATCTGCCATGGATTGGTGCACAAAGACACGACTGGTGGAGGTGCAGAGTTGTCCGGAGGACTTTAACGCACCGTACGCCACGCACTTGAGCGCAGTTTCAATGTCTCCACTGTTATGAAAAAGGACCGCGTTCTTTCCTCCGGACTGCAAGACAGCCTGGCGACCTTGAATGGCCTTGCTTTCGCGTCGGATGAAGTCGCAGTGCTCGGAAGACCCTGTATAGAGAATTCCAGCTACGCGCCGGTCGGTTACGGCATGTTTGAATGTATTGAAATTTCCCCCAACGACACTGAGCAGGCCTTGGGGCATGGCTAACGCCTGGTCCAAAAGTGAAAGGATCATACCGGTTAGCGCTGCGTGGGCTGAGTTCACCATGACGAGCGGGCAACCGGACATCAGCGAAGCGGCAAAGTAAAAAGCGAATGACGTGACCGGGGTGGAAAATGGGATGTACCCGGCAGTGACGCCGATGGGGAGTAGTTTGAAATGACCCTGTTGGGGACCGAGTCTGGCGGGGGCTAAAAGTGCGTCAAATATTTTCTCGCTGTGTCTGACAACCCAATCGAAATAGCGCAATGCGCTGTCTACATCAGATCGTGCCTCCCAAGCCGGTTTTCCCGCTTCAATTTGCAGAACGAGACCGACGAGCCTTTGATAGTCCGCAAGTCCCTGGCGGAACTTGGCCAAAAGTTCGACACGCTGTTCCATTGGGATTTTTGCAATGCGGTCCCGCGCTGCAAACGCTGTCGTAATAGCCGTATCGATCGCGTTTTTATCCGCCGGGAATTCACACAGAACGGCACCATTGCTTGGATTGAGTGATTGCTTGATCAGGGTCTGGGAGGTTTTTGCGCCCTTGTGCCACTGCCCGCCGATCCAATGACCTGGCCACTCGATGGGAAATTGGCGGGCATCGATACGATGCCCCAGTGACTGAAGGTTCATTTAAGCTACCCCACTTCCTGATTCCATTGCTGTTAGCAAGAAACAGATATTCCATTAGTAATCTAGCAGGAGGGGCGATGGTTACCAAGTTTCGAAGGGTTGCACGATCTTCTCATTAAGGACGGGGTCTGCAACCTGGCGCAATGTGGGTGAGAGATGTCGATTTCAGTCGGAATGCAAAAAAAAGGGGTTGATGAGACAGGTCCTGCTGGCGGCCGCTAGTGATCTCTAATGGCGGCCTGACTCTAGGACTTGGGACGCACCCCTGATATTATAATAGAACACCAACTCCATCGTTGTCGCCGGTTTGACTGTGAAGATGAGGTACGCACGTGTCCGATGCGCATTCAAATTCTGATTTCATGAGTTCAGGTAGCAACGCCAATTCTCCCTGGCCAGGTGGCTGGTATGTCTTTGAGGACGGTCGAATTCAGGGACCGTTTTCTGCGGATACGGCATTTTCAATGCCGGAGAAATCTCCTGCAGGTTCGCCCAAACTGGTCAGTCGCAAGGGATTTAGTCAGTGGTATCCTCTTCGGGACCTCTCCGAACTCTATCGCATTGCCGATAAACTCGGGCAAAGGACCAGCACCGAAGTCGACCGGCTGGAATCGGAAGTCACTGAAAATCTGGCTAATCTGGAGGTACTGCGGGCCCTGGCGCAGACCGGTGCGGATCCTTCAGTCATAGCCCATCCACCGCGAGTAGTTGGAAAGTCGATCAATGCCGGCCAGGTGCGGGTAGCGCCTTCTGCTCCCGTCCCGGCCGCGTTTGTAGCCCCGCTCATCACTCCGCCTGTCGCCGAAGCTCCTTCCGCGCCGGAAGCCCGATCCTACGAAGCGCCAACAGAATCTAAATCGTCACCTGTGCCACCGGCCGCGCGCCGCGCGATGAGCCGCAAAGAGCGCAAGGCCCTTGCCCGTCGTATGGCGCAACATCATGCACCACAACCGGACGCATCGCAGTCCAAACCGCAAGAAGGCGCGTCACGTCAAGTCGCGCAGATGCCCTCGCCGACTGGGGGCGTGACGATCAACAGTCCGCAAAAAAAACAGCGGGTGAAGCATCGCGGCTTAACGGCAAAGCAGGCCCTCTTGCAGGAGTACCTCCTGCTGCGCGGCCGCCTTCGGCTGGGTGAGATCCGCAGTCCGCTGATTTCGGCTTTTTTTCTGGCCCCTCTGACCCTGTGCCTCTATTGGGGCGTGTGGTATCGGGACCTGGCGAGGGAGTTGGTCTGGCACACTCGACATAGTGCTGATCAAAAAGAAATGCCAGCCACCTGGCTGGCCTGGATTCCTATTGTGCACGTGATCATGGCTTACAAGCTCGCCATGTTGGTGCGAGAGGCTGAACGTCAAAATGGTTACAAAGCCATTTCACCACTTTTGGCGGGTTTGTTTGCCGTGATACCACCACTGGCTATGGCCTATATTCAGGACGGCGCCAATCAGCATTGGCGATTGCATGTGAAGCATTCGATCATTGAACGGATGAATGAGGCGAGTGCTTAAGGGATGTCTGGGCTGACACTTCCAGGCCCAAACTCATTGAACAATGCGACGTTGCCCGCAGTCACGGGCCCGGAGTGAATGCCGACTCGCAGCTGGATACCGCTTTCGTGCGCTTGGACTTCTTCGAAGTCTTGTGCATTTCCATGAAGAGAGTACCATAAAAGTAAATATTTATACTTTTATGGGGCTATAAATGTTAAGAAGCGCGCAATCTGACCTCGCTGCCTGGAAGCATTCCAAGAACCGTAAGCCGCTAATAATATTGGGAGCTCGCCAGGTAGGTAAGACATATTTGGTGCAGGAGTTTGGGACGTCGTCGTTCCGCCAGATCCATTCCTTCAATTTTGAGCGCGAGCCGCGTGCTGCGGAGGTGTTTGAGCGCGATCTCGTACCGCAGCGGATCTTAACGGAGCTCTCCCTTCTCTCCGGCAAGCCAATCCAAGAGGAATCCGACTTACTTTTTTTTGATGAAATTCAGGCAGCGCCCAAAGCGTTATCTAGCCTCAAACATTTTTGTAACGAGATGCCTAAGTTAGCAGTTTGTGCCGCGGGGTCGCTTCTGGGACTACATCTTGCGGAGTCATCATTTCCAGTTGGTTACGTGGACTGGCTCCACCTCCATCCGCTTTCATTTTATGAGTTTGTCGTAGCCAGAGCTAGCGAGCCTGTCCGAATCGCCTACGACACCGCCGTCCAGGGTGGAGAAGTATCGTCAACCGCTCATCAAATTTTTTGGGACTTGTGGCGTGAATATCTGGTGACGGGAGGGCTCCCAGAAGTTGTCTCGAGGTATCTATCAAAGCCTTGCTCAATGGAGGCTTTTGCTGATGCCCGTGCAACTCAACAAAAATTGATCAATGCTTACCTGGCAGATGTCGCGAAACATTCGGGTAAAATTAACGCCTTCCACATAGAAAGGACCTGGACGTCCGTTCCGCAACAAATTGCGTCGGTCCAGGATATGTCGGTGAGTAGATTCAGGTTCAAAGACGTCGTGCCAGGAGTGCACAACTTCGGCCGCCTGGCTGGGCCTATTGACTGGCTTGCCAAAGCTGGATTGATTATTCAGATTCCTGTATGTGAACGCGCCGAAATCCCCTTGGCCGCATTTACAAAATCGAATCACTTTAAAATCTATATGTTTGACATTGGAATGCTCGGTGCAATGTTGGATTTATCCCCAAACGCTCTCATGTCATATGATTTTGGAATGTATAAAGGCTACGTGGCGGAAAACTTCGTCGCCCAGGCACTAAGGTCATCCAGGCCACAGCGCCCCCTCTTTGGCTGGTCAGAAGGTAAATCAGAAATCGAGTTCTTGCTTCAGGGCAGCGAGACGGCGACCCCCGTCGAGGTCAAATCTTCACATCGCGTTCGGGCCCAAAGTCTCAGGGTCTTTAATGAAAAATACAAACCAAAGTATAGCGTTATTCTATCTGGCCGCTCATTTGCGGAGTCGCGCAACGCAAATGGCGCTACGACCAATGTGCAGTTGCCCCTATATCTCGCCGATCGCGCATGGGCTTATCATTAGAAGTCATTTCATAACCGCCAAGTCGCTATTGATTGCACCGCAGAGGACGCAGAGATCGCGAAGAATTTTTTAAAAGTATGCCTTTTGGGCTTACCCAAACCACCCCCTCAGCGAACTTCGCGACCTTCGCGGTTCAATATCTTCGTGACTTTGCAGTTATGAAATGACTTCTAAAGTTGAGGAGCAGGCAAAGTCGCAAGCCTGTCAATTTCAGGTAGGTCAGAGCCTGTGCCTTGTGAATATCGACGAGAGCCGCGACAGCCTTCACCTCCACCAGAACTTGTCCTCCACCACCAAGTCGGCGCGGAACCCACAATCCAGGACTTGCCCTTTATATGTGACTTGAATTGGGACTTGTCGGGAAAACCGTATTTTCCGAGCCGTCAGCTCATAAACCAAGCAA
>Ga0154020_10002419_pt1 | contig 22784 bp, 12 predicted proteins | sample Klosneuvirus_201_FD_109709 | JGI IMG/M metagenome (GOLD analysis project Ga0154020, IMG submission 109709) | Active sludge microbial communities from wastewater, Klosterneuburg, Austria - Klosneuvirus_20160825_MG | ecosystem: Engineered > WWTP > Aerobic digester > Activated sludge | place...
CCAATGAGCCGGACACACAGAGTGCCTCCGCAGGAGGGCGGCAGATCGTCAAGAAGAGTGTTGCCAAGCTCACGCTGACGCTGCAGTTCGACACGACACTGGATGGCCATGATGTGCGGGACCATACCGCGCAGATCTCCACATTGATGCGCCCCACGGGACGAGGTCAGCAACGCACGCCTACGCTGGTGATCTTTGGCTGGGGCAACTTCAGCTTCATCGGGGTGATCGAGCAGTACAAGGAAACCCTCGACTTCTTCTCCCCCGACGGTGTCCCGCTGCGTGCCGGCATCAACCTCACCCTGTCGAATCAGGAGGCGACGTTTGAGAGCCGAACCAGACCTCAGACCTCTGCCGACAAGACACCTGAGAAGGAATCGGTGGTGGCCTCCGGATCGGCCAAGCAGGCAGCAGACGCTTTGGGCGATCCGAGCGCGGCGCGGCTCATCGCAAGTCTGAACGGTTCAGCCAGCCTGAGGTTCAGCGCGGGTTTGGGCACACCACTGGAGGTGGGTGGGCAGGCCAGTCTGAAAGGACCTGTCGCACCACCGCCAGCCAACCGTGGTGCGATGAGCATGCAAGCCACGGCAGGCGCTTCGTTCACCGGGCTGCGCCAACACGCTGCGACCGCCGCCGCCCAAGCTGGAGCCCGCATCGACAGCCCGACGGCTCGCGCACGACTGCTGCCTCCTGCAGCCACCCGCGCCGGAAAGCAGATCGGGCCGGGTGGGCAGGCCGCTGAGCGGCGCAATCATGTTGCCGACGTCCAGGCCGACGCCGAGCTGCCCCGCATCCGTTTCGAAAGCTGAACCATGCCGATTGTTTTCGAGGAAGTGTCCGCAGACATCCGGCCCGAACGGCCGGAGGGAAGCGATGCGCCGACCCGCGCCGAGCCGACCCCGCCGTCCCCGCTGCTGCAGGCGCATGCCCAGGCACAGCAGTGGGAGCACATCGACGAACGCCGGCAGCGTCTCGCGGACGACTGAAGCGCTCCCGGATCACCGCCATGGCCGAAACCTCCCTCAGCAGCACCCCGGTCTTCAGCGCCCGGCCGACGCTGCGCGTGGCCGGTCAGGCCGACGAGCGGATGACCGAACTGCTCACCGCCATGCGCATGGAGGAGTCCGAAGGAGGGCAGAGCGCCCTGGAGCTGCACCTGAGCAACTGGGTGAGCACCCGCCAGGGGCAGGGCGAGCTCGGCTTCGGTGCCGACTCCAGCCTGCGGCTGGGCGCGCAACTGGCGGTCTATGCGGGCGAGGAGGCCGACCCCACCGAGATCTTCCAGGGTCAGGTGAGCGCGCTGGAGCTGGTCTGGCGTCACGGCGCCACACCGACCCTGGTGGTGTTGGCCGAAGACGCACTGGCCAAGGCGCGCAGTGCGCGCCGCAGCCGCGTGTTCAGCGACTGCAGTCCGGCCGAGGTGCTGCGCCAGGTGGCCGCGGCGCTGGGACTGAGCGTGCAACTGCAGGGACTGGACAGCCCGTTGGGCACCTGGGTTCAGCTCGACGAGACCGACCTGGGTTTCCTGCGGCGCCTGTTTGCACGCTTCGATGCAGACCTGCAGGTGGTCGGGCAGACCCTGCATGCCGGCCCGCGCGCGGACGTGCAGCGCGGCAGCGTGGAGCTGCAGATGCACGGTCAGCTCAGCCAGATCCGCATCGGTGCGGATCTGTCCGGTCAGGTCACCTCCGTGAGTATTGCGGGTTGGGATGCCGGGTTGGGCGATGCGGTTCAGGGCCAAGCCGATACCCTGCGCCATGCCGGCCCGGGACAGGGCCGCAGCGGACCGGCCTGGGCCGCTGACGTGCTGGGCGATCGGCCGGAGCACTTGGCCACTCCAGCGGTTGCCACAGCCGTGGAGGCCCTTGCCGTGGCCCAGGCCGCCTTCGATCGGCGTGCCCGGCGCTTCGTCCGCGCGCATGGCATCGCCGAGGGAAATCCCCGCCTGCGCGTGGGCTGCTCGGTGCGGCTGATGGGCATCTCGGAGCAGTTCGACAACACCTACCAGGTGGTGCAGGCCTTCCACCTGTTCGATCAGCAGGCCGGCTACCGCACCGAGTTCAAGGCGGAATGCGCCTTCCTCGGCCCCTGAGAACGCAGGCAGCCATGCTCCGCGACCCTGTCTTCACCCCTGCTGCAGGCTGGCCGATGGCCTGCTTCCTGGCGCGCGTCACCACGCTGGACGACCCGGAAGGGCGCAGCCGGGTGGCGGTGCGGCTGTACGGCTTCGATGGCACGGCCGGCCAGGATGCCGAGCTCTGGGCACGGGTGGTGGCGCCCTTTGCCGGCGATGACCGGGGTGCCTTTTTCCTGCCGGACGTGGGCGACGAGGTGTTGGTCACCTTTGTGCAGGGCGACGCCCGCCACCCGCTGATCCTGGGTGGGCTGTGGAGCGGTGCGGCCGCGCCGCCGGCCGAGATGGAGCCTGGCGGGCGCAACCGCTTCAAGCGCATCCGGTCGCGCAATGGCGTGGTGGTGACGCTGGACGACCAGGAGGGCCAGGAGGCGCTGCAACTGGAGACCCCCGGTGGGCAGCGCCTGACGCTGCAGGACGGCCCCGGCAGCGTCACGCTGGAGGATGCCAACGGCAACCGCATCACCCTGGATGCGCAGGGCATCCACATCGAGGCTGCTGCCAAGGTGACGGTGCAGGCTGCGCAGGTCGAGGTCAGCGCCGGCATGGTCAAGGTGGACAGTGCGATGGCGCAGTTCAGCGGCGTCGTCAAGTGCGAAGTGCTGCAGACCCATTCGGTGATCTCCAGCAGCTACACCCCCGGTGCGGGCAATGTCTGGTGAGGTGAAGAAGATGGCCCTGCCTGCCTCCCCGACCCAGCCGATCGGCAGCCAACGTGCCCAGCGGCGCAAGGTCGCCGCTGCCAACGGGCACAGCGTCGAACATGGCCACCCGGTGCGGCTGTGTGCCCCCAGGGAGTTCGAGCGCCACACCGGCCCTTTGCTGCTGCAGCGCAGCGACGAGCACTTTCTGGAGTCCACGCTGGAGGCCTTGCGCAGCGAAGCCGGCCGTCGGAGCCTGCAGGGTCACCAGGCCCGCAGCCGCAATCGGGACGGTGTGCTCAAGCTGTACCAGCCCATCCAGCGGCAGTTCCATGTGGCAGTGGTCGAGCTGTACTGCGAGACCCCCGGCCAACCGCGCTTCGACCCAGCGCGCATCGAAGCGGTGGGACTGGTGCTTCGCCGCCTGGGGGCCGGCCGGCAGCCGCAGGGGTGGATGAGCCGGGAAGGGCGCCTGCTGGGCTGGCTGCCGCTGTCTCGCATCGGTGGCGCGGATGCCGACCCGCTGGCCTCCGCTCGCCTGCTGCATGGACGCACCGGGGTGGCCGATCTGGACCGCCACCTCGATGCCTGGCGTCGCCAACAGGACGAAGGCAGGCTGAACGAGCAGGTGATCCCGCTGTATGTTGCGCCGCCGGACATCTGCCGCGAGGCGGGCCGCACGCTGTACTACGGCATCGTGCCGACGGTGAGCAGCGAGCAGCCGGAGCTCCAGCCCGAAGACGCCGCTCCATTCGGCGCCGACTTCGGCCCCCGGACAAGTGAGTTCCTGGCGCACCTGCCGATCGCCTTGCGCGGCCATGCCGCGGCCCTGCCGAGACCCGGTCAGCTGCTGGGCGCCGATTGGTTGAAGCAGTCGTTCACGCCCGGGGAACAGGCACATTCCGACGCCCTGCTGGAGCTGCTGCGTCTGCTGACCCAGCTGTCCGGGGAGTTCGACGCCTTCGGCAGCAGCGAGCCGGCCCGCCAACTGCAGCAGGTGTTGGCGGGCATCGAGCTGACCTTGCCATTGCGCAGCGGGCAGAGTCAGCCCGAGAGGACCGACGCCTTCCGCTTCCTCAAGGCGGCCAGGCGCTGCCTGCTGCTGGGCGAGTCTGGCACCGGGCCCCGGGTGCCTGAGGTCTGGCCGGCGCTGGAGGTGTCGGTGCGCCATGCCCTGCTGGATGCGCTGCACGCTGCCCTGGCGGCGCGCGCTGCGGCGCAGCCTCATCCGGCAGGTCGCTTCGATGACCTGTCGGCACGCTACCAATTGCGCCCCTTTGTGCGCCTGAAGCCGCAAGGCCGCTGTCCCGGCCGGCTGGTCTGGGGTTCTGCCAGCGAGGACTTCGTCATTGCAGCCTGGTACGAAGGTGCGCAGGGGCCGGTGGCCCGCATCGTCCTGCCTGACCCCGGCGACAAGGGGCTGCTGGCCTCTCTGAAGCCCAACGTCAGCTTCGTCGTGCCGCCTTCGCTGCAGAGCCTGCTGTCGGCCGATTCAAAGTCCTTGCTGGAGGGCAAAGGTCAGTCCTCCGGCGCAGGTCTGACCTGGATCTGCAGCTTCAGCCTGCCGGTGATCACGATCTGCGCCTTCATCGTGCTGAACCTGTTCCTGTCGCTTTTCAACCTGGTCTTCGGTTGGCTGGCCAGCTTGAAGATCTGCCTGCCCTTCCCGAAGCCGCCGCCGAGGAACTGACGCCATGGCCCCCTTGCCTCGCCCCCTGCTGGGCTGGCCGCTGTTGCCGCTGCCGGACGAGCACGGCCAGCTGGCCTGGCCGGATCCGGCCAAGAGCGTGCGCGATGCCCTGCGCGCCATCCTCAGCACCCGGCCGGGTGAGCAACTGATGCGTCCGGACTTCGGCGCCGGGCTGGAGCGCTGGCTGCACCAGCCCAACAACGTGGCCACACGCCGGGAGATCCGCGACGCGGTGCAGGACGCGCTGGCCCGTTGGGAGCCGCGCCTGTTGCTGGACGCGGTGGACGTGCTGGAGGTGGCCGACCAACCGGCACAGCTGAGGGTGGAGATCGCCTACCGGCTGGCCCGCAACGGGGCACCCGCCGAAATGACCGTGACCCTGGACCTGGAAGGCTGAGCCATGCCCATCGTGCCCCCCTCGCTGGACGATCGCCGCTTCGACGACCTGGTCGAGGACCTGATCGCCCGGGTGCCGGCGCACACGCCGGAATGGACCCATGTGCGCCTGGGCGATCCGGGGCGCACCCTCATCGAGCTGTTTGCCTGGTTGGGCGATGCACTGCTTTACCGCGCCAACCTGGTGCCGGAGCGTCAGCGCCTGGTGTTCTTGAAACTGCTGGGCATGGGGTTGAAGCCGGCGCAACCGGCGCGCGGCCTGGTGGCGCTGTCCTTTGCCCAGCCCACACAGCTGACCGCACAGACCCTGCCGGCCCGCTCGACCGTAAAGGCCGCACTGCCCATCGAGACCCTGGAAGAAACCACGGTGCTGCCGATCACCAGCGAGGCCTACATCAAACGGGCCTTGACCGAGGTGGAGCAGGTCCGGCAGAGCAGTCTGCTGCAAGGCCTGGCTCGCCTGCACCAGCTGGGCAGAGACGGCTTGGCCCCGTACGAAACCACGCCGGTGTTCGCCGACGGCCGGGCCGACCCGGCGGGGGTGGATGTGTTCGGCCGCAGCGCCGATCGAGCCCTGTGGGTTGCCTTGCTGGCCCCGGTGGCACAGGCCCCGCGCACCCAGGAGGAGGTGAACGACCTGGCCCGGCTGGCGCTGGGTGGTGGTACCGGCGCACCGCCGCTGCTGAGTGTGGGCGTGGTGCCTGCACAGAAACCGGCCGCTGCACTGGTGGAAGCGGCCGCTCCGGTGGCATTGCCGCTGCTGTGGGAAATCACCACCCGGGGCCGCAACGGCTTCGAGACCGACTACCTGACACTGCGGCCCGAGGCGCACAGCGACCGCAGCGCAGGCCTGTCACGTGCCGGCACCCTGCGTTTGCCTTTGGTGCACCAGGATCTGATCTGGGCGCCGCCCAACGACATCGGCGAGAACCCGGCTGCCGGGGTGGGGGATGCGCCACCGCGCCTGGACGATGCCGAACGTGCGGCCCGGTTGATCGGCTGGCTGCGGTTGCGGCCCGGCCCACAATCCGGTGTGGAGCACCTGCATCTGTCCTGGCTGGGGCTCAATGCGGTGGAGGTGGAACAGCGCCGCACCCTCTCCGGTGTGTTGTTGGGCATGTCGGAGGGGCGCGCGGACCAGCGCTTCGACCTGCCCCTGCGGTCGGTGGAGGCGGTCAGCCTGCGCATCGAGGTCGAGGAGCCCGGTCGGGGCTACCAGCCTTGGAGCCGGGTGGACGATCTGGCGGCCATCTCGGCCCAGCCCCAGGTGGCGCGCGACGCGACGGCCTACGAGTTGGATGCCGAGGCCGGTCAGCTGCGCCTGGGCGACGGCCTGCGCGGCCGCCTGCCCGATGCGGGCATGCGCATCCGCCTGGCCGAGGGTCGCTTTGGCGGTGGACGCGCCGGCAACCTGCCGGCAGGCACTTTGACCCGGCTGGACGGGGCGCTGCAGGTGGGGGGGCAGCCGGCTGCGGCGATCACGGTGTTGCAGCCCCTGCCGCTGGCAGAAGGTGAAGAGGCCGAGACGCTGGAGGCCGCCGAGAAGCGGATCCCGGCACTGCTGCGCCACCGTGACCGCGCGGTCACGCAGGAGGACTACCGGCGACTGGCACTGGACACACCGGGGGTGGACCTGGGCCGCATCGAGGTGCTGCCGCGCTTCAAGCCCAAGGACCGCCGCGAAGGCGTGCCCGGCGTGGTCAGCGTGATGGCGCTGCCGGCAGCGGCGGTTGCAGCGGCCCCCAACCCGCGGGCCGACCGGCCGTTGATCGAAAGGGTGCATGCCCACCTGGCCGCGCGGGTGCCGCTGGCCACAGAGCTGTATGTGATCGGCTGCGAGTACCTGCCGGTGGGGCTGAGCGTGGCCGTGTCGATCCGCGCCGGCTTCGGCCGCGAGCAGGTGCTACTGGAGGTGCGCGAGGCGCTGCGCCGCCTGCTCTGGCCGCTCGCGCCGGGAGGCTTCGACGGCACGGGCTGGAGCCTGGGGCGGGCCTTGCGCAGCCGGGAACTGGCGGTGGAGGTGGCCCGCGTGGCCGGGGTGGATGAGCTGGGCGGCCTGCTGATGTTCGGGCGGCAGGGTGAACGCTGGCAGCCGGCATCGCGCTCCCCGCTGGCGGTGGACCCGGCCGACCAGCAGATCGATCTGCGGCGCTGGCAGCTGCCCGAGCTGCTGTCGGTGGTGGTGGTGGAAGGCAGCCAGCCACCCAGTGACCTGCGCAGCCTGCCCAACCCCTTTGCCCAGGCCAACGCGGTGGCGGTGCCTGTGGTGCCGGAGCTGTGCTGATGGACGCCAACGGGCAGCACTTCCGGCTGCTGGGGGACGCCACCCATTGGCCACGGCGGCAGGGCCTGAGCTGGGATGCCGAACATCGCCTGTTGCGCCTGGCCTCCCAGCGCCGGCTGCAGCCCCCGCTCTCGCCGGCCGAAGCGCTGGCGCAGGCCAACCTGGCCCTGCAGGAGGTGCCCCGCGCCATCGACGCGGCCGGATCGGTGGCCTGCTGGGTGGCCTCGGCTCAGGAGGTGCGTGTGAGCGGCCCGACCCTGCCCACCCCCGCGTTGCGGCTGCGGCTGGACAGCGCGCCCACCGACCTCTGCCTGTCGCCTGACGGGGTGCTGTACGTTGCGCTGGGCGGTGCCATCCACCTGCACGACCTGCGCCGACGCTTTGACGATGTGCGACTGCCGACGCCGGACTTCGTGGCCTGGCGGCTGGCCCCGGCCGCAGAGGGGGGCGTGTGGGCGCTGGAGCGCCCCAGCGGCAGGCTGGCCCGGCTGCACGGGCGACCCCTGCGCCGACAGACACCCCTGCCGGAGGACTACGCCCCCGGCGTGTTCCGACCGGTGCCGGAAAACGGCAATCCGCCCGCGCTGGACCTCGTTGCACCGGCCTTGAGCGGGATTGCCCCTGGCGAAGCTCCTGTGGCCCTGGCCGCTTCGCCCCAGGGTGCGCTGGCCTTGTTGTCCTGGCGGACCGACAACGGTGCCGCGCGGCTGCGCCGCTGGGACGGCCCGCGCCGGCGTTGGGGCCCACCCCTGCGGCTCGCCGGAGTCGATGGGGCCTACGCCCTCACCTGGGTCGAGGCGGATCGGGTGGCCCTGCGGGTACCGGGTCGCCGGGAGGCTCCGGCCTTCGAACTCGGGCTGGACACCCTGGAGCCCGCTGCCGGTCTCGAGCCTCCCGAGCCTCCCGAGCCCCCCGAGGGCCGTTGGCCCCTGGGCGACGTCTACCCCCTGGCCGCCAACGCTGTGGCCGCTCCCTTTGCCAATGGCTGTGCCTGGCCTGCGCACTACCCGGTCGATGCGCCGCTGACCGAGAGCGAACTGCCGCCCGAAGCCGCAGCCGACGAGCGTGTGCTGCGCCTGGCCGAACCGCTGCTCCGCCTGTCCTGGCGACAGTTGTCCCGTCATGGTGAGGCCCTGACCTTTGGCGGCGGGGCACAGGGCCGGTCACAGCACCTCATCGACAGCGGCAGCGGCAGCACGGTCTGGCACCGCCTCTACGCCGAAGCCGCCCTGCCGATGCGCACCGCGATGGTGGTCTGGCTGGCGGCCACCGCGGAGCCGGTTGCGCCGGAGCTTGCCTGGCAGCACTGGACACCCCACCTGTTCGGGTTGGATGCACGCCAGCTGGCCCCCCACGCTGCGCTGCCTCAGGCACCTGCAGCGGCGTGGGACCCCGCCGCCAGCGAGCTGCCGGGCCACCCAGGGCTGCTGTGCGGTGAACGGCAACGCGACCAGCGCGGGCTGTTTTCCGTGCTGGTGCAGGACTGCCGGACCCAGTCCCGCCGGTTGGTGGGGCGCTACCTCTGGGTGCGTGTGGAGTTCTTCGGGGACGGGCGCGCCACGCCGGAGCTGGCGGCGCTGCGCATCTGGTCCAGCCGCTTCGCGTACGCCGAACACTACCTGCCGCGCCTGTACCGCGAAACCGTCTTCGGCCCCCCCGCGCGGCAACCGGGCCCGCGGCTGGGCAGCGTGCTGCGGGAACCTTCGCCCGCGGTGCTGGCTGCGTTGGATGCGGGGCAATTGCCGGCCGACCCTGCGCTGGCCTACCCCTGGGCGTCAGAGGGCGCCATGCTGCAGACCGAGGCACCCGGTCAACTCTGGCTGCTGCGCGACGCTGGGCAGGCCTGGCGGCTGCGGTTGGAACCCGATCCCGCGGGTTCCGCCGCCACGGTGCTTGGCCTGTACCGCGTACAGGCCACGCCGGCCGACTTCCTGGAGCGCACCCTGGCCAACTTCGAAGGTTGGTTGACGGTGCTGGAGGACCGCGTTGCCGCCGCTCACCTGCACACCGACCCGGCGGTTTGTGGCGAAGGCCATCTGGACTGGCTGGCCAGCTGGGTGGGCGTGGCCTTCGACCCCGTCTTGCCGGACGGGCGCAGACGCAACTGGCTGCGTGCGGCCCCGCAGCTGGCGCAGTGGCACGGCAGCGCCCGCGGCCTGCGCCTGGCGCTGGACATTGCCAGCGGCGGCGGCGTGCGCAGCGGCGAGATCCTGGTGGTGGAGGCCTTCCGGCTGCGCCGGGTGATGGCCACCCTGCTCGGCGCCCAGCTGCGCGATGAGGCGGACCCTCTGCTGCCCGGCCTGAACGTCAACAGCCACTCGGTGGTGGGCGATGCCCTCATTCTCGGCGACGCCGCCCGCAGCGAACTGCTGGCGCTGTTCGACGCCTCGGTCGGCAACGACGGCGAGGACGCTGCCGTGCTGGCCTTCGACGATAAGCTCGCCCACCGTGTGCTGGTGCTGGTGCACCAGGAGGTGCAGCCGCAGGACTTCGGGCTGCTGCGCCGCATGGTCGAGCTGGAGGCCCCTGCCCATGTGGATGTCCAGGTCACCCGGGCCACCTGGCCCCTGATGGTGGGCATCAGCAGCCTGGTCGGCGTGGACACCTACCTGGGGCCACCCAACCCAGTCGAGCCCGTGCGGGTGGACCAGTCGATCCTGGGCCGAGGCGGCCAGGTCCAGTCCGCCCCGCTGCTGGACCCGCGCCTGAGCGGCGCACTGCTCGACACCGCTGACGCCGGCAGCGCCTCGCCCTGGCGCTGGCTGCCCGACGACACCTGAAGTCACCGACCTCCCACGGAGACCGTTCCATGAGCATCCTGGCCCTTGAATCCGATCCGCTGATGCAGCTGCTGCCGGCCGAACGCCCGGCCTATGCCACCGGCATGTTGCTGGATGCCCAGGACTTCGCCGACGAGCAGGCCTACCACCGTGGCCGTCTGGCGCGGGCGCTGCTGTTCCTGGCCGGCAGCGGCACATTGGCCGGCCTGGCGGTGTCGCACCAGCCGACCACCGCCACCCGGCCGGATGAGGAGATCGAGGTGGCCCCCGGCCTGGCACTGGACCGCCTGGGCCGGTTGGTGGAACAGCCGCGCAAGGCCTGTCTGAGGCTGGCGCGCTGGTGGGCCCAGATGGCCGCCCAGGACGGCGGCGACGTGCTGCGCCAGGCCCGCTACGACAACCTGAGCCGTTTTGCCTCACCGCGCTTCGTTGCGGCCCATTCGGCCGAGCTGCCGGCGCAAGCCGTGGTGGCGGACCTCTACATCCGCTTTGCCGCCAGCGAAGTGGGCTACTCCCCGAGCTTCGCCAGCGGACCTTACGACGCATTGAACGCGGTGGCTGCCTCCCGTGTGCGTGATGCCTACGAGCTGCAGCTGTTGCCGCGCATTGCGCTGGACGATGGCCACCTGGGCCTGCCCGGGATGCCCGCTGCGGCCGGCTTGGCCGACGCCGATGCCACCGTCCGACGCGACGCCTTGCAGGACACCGTCCTGGCCGCCTGGACGCCGCCCGCGGCCCCGTCGGGCAACCGACCCGGTGTGGCGACCGGGCCGGAGCACGAGGGCGAGATGGACGGCAGCGCCGTCTGGCTGGCGCGGGTCTTCCTGCCTGTCATTGCCGATGCCGTGCCCACGCGAGCGCTCGAGGCGCCCGTGCTGATCGACAACTTTGCCCGCCGCTTCCTGCCCACCCTGGCCCTGCTGGGCCGCAGCGCCGGCCTCTGAGATCGAGCCGCCACTTCATTCCGCATTTCACCGCTTCCGGAGCCCACCATGTCCGTCTCGCTCACCCGCGGCAGCTCGCGCGAAACCCTGAGTCCGGAGGAAGTCCTGCAGCTGCGCCAGCAGGGCAGCCTGGTCGTCGATGCCCGGCGCATGCGGCCGCGCTACTTCGACGGCCGCTTCCTCTCTGCGCGGGATCTGATCCGCGACCAGCAGTACATGCTCATCCGCGAGGCCGACCTGGCCCGCACGGTGGGCAGCGGCGTGGCCGAAGGGCTGCAGGTGGGCGATGGCGACAACCTGCACAGCCTGCGCATCCGCGCAGGGCAGGGCGTTACGCCGGCGGGCGAGCTGGTGCGGCTGCCGGCGGACTTGGCGGTGAACCTGGCCGACATCGCCATGTCCGAGCAGCTCTCCGCCCGCTTCGGCCTGACTCGGGTGCCCGCCACCCCACCGCGCAGCCGCACCGGCCTGTTCGTGCTGGCGCTGCGGCCGGTGGAGTACACCGACAACCCGGTGGGCGCCTACCCGACCAGCCTCACCGGCCCCCGCACGGTGGAGGACGGCGACGTCATCGAAGCCACCGCCGTGGTGCTCATCCCCTGGCAGGAGGACGGCGCGGCCGACCAGCCCGCAGCGCGCCGCGCCCGCGCCGCACGGACGATCTTCACCCAGCCGCAGGACCGCGGCATCTCCGCCAACGTGCTGCCGCTGGCGATGCTGGCGCTGCAGTCCAACACCCTGGTGTGGATCGACGAGGCCATGGTGCGCCGCGAGCTGGGCTCCGACCGCGGCGACCTGCCCGGCCTGGGCTTCTCGCCCCGCGGCCTAAGGCTGGCCCACCTGATGCAGTACCAGAACCACCTGGCCGATGTGGTGGTGCAGCTCAGCGGCCGCACCTTCGCCGCCGCCAGCCAGTTCGAGGCCCTGCCCCCAGCCGGCCCTTTGCCGCCCGGGATCATCAACCCGGCTGACTTCACGCAGCGCTTCTTCCCCTCGATGGTGGACGTGGACTTCAGCATCATCCCGGAGGACGAACTGCCCGCCCTGGTCGAGGAGACCCTGGCCCTGCCGCCGATCGACCTGCGCGCCAGCGATGCGGCGCTGGACATGACCGCGGTGCTGGTGCTGGCGCCGGTGCCGCGCGACGAGTTCCGCGCGGTGGCCGGCCGCCTGAGCCCGCGCACCCGCCTGCTGCGCCCGGCGGCGCCCAACCTGGTCGCGCGGCGCAAGCCTCTCGAAGTCCTGCAGGGCCTGCGCCTGCCCTCAGCCATCTCGGCACCCGCCATTCCAACCCCGGCTGACGCCGAGTGGGCACGACTGGCTCAGTTGCCCAGCCTGTGGTACGTGCGGCGGCGCAATCTGGCGTACAGGGATGACCTGGTGGGGGTGCCTCTGGCACTGGCTGGATTCAACGAACTGGCCGTCGAAACCTCCGTGCGCAATCGACTGGAGCCGATGGGTCTTGTACCTGTCCTGGATCGGGTGCTGAGCCAGTCCAGCCCTCGGGCTGCTGCCAGCATCCTGTCATTGCTGGCCACTCCACGGCTGGTGGCTTCGCCCGTTCTGACCGCCGCCACCTTGGGCGCACTGCAGCAACAGATCGACGCCAATGCCGCGCCCGTCGCTGTCACGGCACCCGCGACCCCCTCTGCTTCCCCCGCAGCGTCTACCGCCCCGGCGCCAGTCCCGTCTCCCGCAACTACGGCGCCCCCGGCACCGACCCCCAACACCGGAACCGGGGCCACGAACACTCCACCCCCCATCAGTGCGCCGCCGTCCTCCACCGTGCCCTCGCCTACCAACACACCCCCGTCCACAGGTACGGGCGGGATTGTTCCCCCACCTGTGGTTCTCCCTCCCCCCATCGTTACCTTGCCACCGGTGGTGGTCAGGCCGCCCATCGGAACGGTGGTGCTGGACCAGACCGCTGTCCTGGCAGTGGCCAGCGATATCAACAAGCCGGCCCTCAGCAGCAACCTCAACGCGATTCAACAGGCCAGCGGAGGGCAGGTCTCGAACGCCACTCTGGCCACGCTGGCCAGTGGGAACGCAACCAAGATCAACCAATTGACAACCCAGTTGACGCAATCTCAGGTCAGCGCTGCCGCAACCCCCACGGTGAGGCCTGCAATCGTGGCCCCGAAGCCAACCTTGCCCGGCTGATGCCGGAGGTTCTTCCAGACAACGATCGCCCGTCCGCACAGTCTGCCTGTCGCTTCCAAGCCTGTCGCGACGTTCAAGGGGAATTCCGTGAGCCAGTCGTCCAACGTCGTCGATCCGTCCTCTGCCCTGCAGGGCGAACGCATGCTTTCCGTATCACCCGGCACGGCGCAAGAGGCGGCCCGTACCTGGTTGCGCCATCCGCATTTCTTTGCCGGCCGCGCGCTCACCACAGCGAGTCTGGAGGTTCGGCAACGTTGGCAGGAGGGCAGGGTTGTCAGCCGAGGACAGGGATTGCTCGCAGGGGTTGATGAGGGACTCGAGGTCACGATAGAGCAACACGTCGTTCGGCGCCCCATGGAGGAGGCTCCGCAGATCGAAGAATGGGTGCGAGTCGATCCTGGCCGGGCGCTCTGCGCAGACGGTGACGACGTGGTGCTCACGCAGGCCATCTCCTGCCCAATGGAAATGCTGCCGGTTCTTGATTCCGGCAGCGCCCAGCAGACTGCGTTGCTTCCGCTGGGGGATTGGCTGAGTTCACGTGAATCCAGCACCACAGCAGTGGGCATCCTGGTGCTGCAACCGATTCGCATCGACATTGGGGAGTTTGACCCGGTCGATCCTTCCGATCGAACCGTCTGGCGTGAAGCAGGTGAGCTGGAGCCGAGTTCGATCGAAGACTGGCACAGCCTTGATGCGGCCCGACTTGTCTGGTGCGTCTGGCCTTCGAGCCAGCTTGAGCTGCCCGCAGTGGATCGGTCCCTTCTTCGCAATGCGCTGGCCTGGACCATCTTCCGCGCAGAAGCTCAGATGGCTTCCGGCCAGCAATTTGCATGGGAAGGCCTGGGTGTGCCGCTGGCGCTGGTGTGTCTGGCCGAGGACCGTCGCGTGACGTGGGTCGATCGAGCCAGTGTGGTGCGTCGGGGTGCGAGGGTGCGTGACAGTCATCTGCAGCGGCACGTCGGACCACATGCCAAATCGATTGGACTTCTCGCGCTGAATGCACATTGCCGTGAAGCCGTCCGATGGCAGGCTCAGATTGAGCAGTTTGCCGAGCAGCTGGCGGCAGAGGCCCCGCGGCCCGCATCGGAGCTGGCCCTGCCTTTTGGGGAGCGTTTGCCACCCTTCGGATTCCTCCCTGCGTCTGCCCTGCAAAGAGACGCGGCTTATCCCGAGGTTTTTCGCTGTGAGTTCTTTCCGCCGCGGTTTGACGTCGACGCAGTACCAGTGCCGATCGAACAACTGGACCAGGCCCTGCGATCAAGTGCCGGATTGGCAGGGCTGAACCCGGCGCTGGATGAATGCGTGCGGCTGCTGGTGCCTGTGCCGATATCTGCCTGGGAGCCCCGTCTGCTGCTTACGGACGAGGTGGCACCCGAGTTCCTCTCAGCCCTTTCGGATCTGCTCCTGACGCGCGCTCGCACGCTGGCTCTGCGACAAGGCTGGCGCAATCGGGCCATGCTGATCGGCAGGGCCATCGATGGACAGGTCCGCGACGTTCCAGCTCCCGACCACGACGCGCAGGCATTGGAAACAGAGTCCCTGAATCCCTGGATTGAGGCACCGGCCACCGAACCACCGGCAGGCGGTGGGCATCGCAGCAGCATTGCTGCTGGTGTACACCGCCATGCATTCAGCGATGCGCCCTTTCCGATGGCGCCTTCGGCCACCGATGTGTTGTACACATGGGTGTGTCTCAATCCGGATCATCCGCCGCGCAGTCTGGCCCTGCATTGGCGCAGCGTGACGCCTGCCGATGGCGATGTACAGGAGCCGATCATTTCCTGGCAACACGGAGTGCACTGGGGCGAGGACCTCCTGCTTGGACAGGGTCCGGACGGCTCCAGTTCCGGCGCCTTTGGTGATTCACCCAACCTGCCGCCAGCCGGCCAGTGGGTACGACTGACGGTTTCCGTACCCGATGCGGGACTGCATGGCCGCGTGGTTGACGGCATGGCCTTCACCCTGTTTGACGGCCAGGCCGCGTTTGGCAGCAGCGGGCTCCTCCACAGCGATGGGGGCATCAGCGACTGGTTTGGGATGGCTCCACCGGATGGAGCTGCGTTTTTTGGTGATGAGCCCTGGGAAGTCCTGACCGACAACGACCTGTGGGTGCCCTTCGATGCCGACGGAGGCGTGGTCCCCAGTCTGCCTGATCCGCAACAGCAGCGAGCGCTGCAGGAAGCCTTGGGTGGCGACTCGGCGGCGGCAGCCCCCTTGCCGACCAGCGGGCACAGTGTGCTGCACGCCCTGGGCAACAATTGGCGCGGCCACTCGCTCGTGTTCCGCAGCGTGTACCGCTTCCCGGTCTCCATCGGGGGGGCTGCAGCTGCGCAGACCGGTCCGCAGTTGCACTTGGACTTGGACGAGTCCAAAGCCGATCGACTGCAGATTTGGGTCTATCTCGATGAGCTGACGCCACCCAGATCGCTTTGGGTGGCCGTCACGGGAACCGTGCCCAATCCACCGGTCCCCGCCCCGACTCCTGCCCCGGTGGTGCTCTCCAATGCACCGGCGCCGGTTGCATCGTTGGCCGCCCCCGTCCTTGCAGTACCCATATTGCCCCGCATTTCCGTCATCTTCCCCCGGATCTGGACTTGCTCAGTTCATCGCTCTTGGGGAGAGGAGCACAACAAAGAACTCGAACAGGCGCTTCCGGGCACGACTCAGGGCTCCGCCGATCTTTATCGCGCCATGGGTCCCTTGCCGTCGACCGGCCGCTGGCAGCGCCTGGAAGTTTTCCTGCCCAAGCCCTCAGCGGTGAACAACAACGCTCTCTTCGAGGTCACCAGCATTCAGCTCCTGGCCTTCGGCGGCACGGTTGCGTTCTCCGATATCAGCGTCGTATCAGGCGGCTCAGCGGGTTCGTCCACGCGCATCTGGCCGAGCCAAATTTCCGCCGACGGCGCACCCAGCCCGACACCTGTCGCGCTTCTCTCGGCACTGCCTGTGCTGCAGCGAGGCAGTGAAGTGCTGCGTCCCACCCCCGCCTCCCGCATTGGCACCGTGCTGGCTTTCAACGAATTGACGTCGGACCCCGTGATCCGCAGCCTGTCGGGCCACGAGCAGTCGCAACTGGTGCTGCGCGGACTTTCCGGCTTTGCGGAGTACCTGAAGCGTCGAATCGATCGTGCCGACGACATCACCGACTTCGGCTTTGCCCACATGCAGGTGGACATGCACCGCATCCGGCAGATGATGCTCAGTGCCAGTGATGCCACCCGCCTGGCGGTGTCTCCGACCCTGGCCGCGATTGCGCAGGGAGACAACGCGGCGGAGGTTCAGCTCCGCATCAAGGACTACCTCGCCAGCGTCAAGGCGACTGCAGCGGCCAAGACCCCGCCTCCCCCAGCCCCCAGTGCTGGTACACGCGCTGCAGCAATGACGACGGCGGGGACTTTTACCGACTTTAGTGTGTTCGCGAAGCCGATCCAGACCATGGCAGGCGCCTCCATGTCCTCGGTGACAACACGGCTGCTGGCCTCGCCCAATGCGTCGCCCGGCATCGTCTTCGCCAATCCCGTGATCGGTCTGTCGGAGGTGCGCACCACCACCATTGCCGCTCGGCTCAAGACGCCACCCTCCACCGAGGCGCGAGACTACGCTCTGGCGAACCGGCACCGCACGGTCTCTTCCTTGGTAGTTCTGTACCAAGAGTTCAGTGCGGAGGACAACCACACGGAACCGGCGTTGTTCGTCGATTTCCGCATCCAGGGCATCAAGGACGACCCGTTTCTGCCCTCAGCCGACAAGCCCTCGCGCAGCTTGAAGGAGTTCAGCGACTCCCCAGTCCTGCTCGAGCAGCTCCTGCAGCCTCCAGCGACGACCAATACGGGAAGTACCACGGAGGACGTGGCTGCGATGTTCACGCAGGCAGTGGCGCTGTCGGACCACACGGTCGCGATCCTGCGTCAGCTTGAGGCCCGCATTGCCGTCTACCGCAACGCTCTGGCCGTCTGCGAGGTTGCGCTCGGTCGCTTGCAGGTGGCAGCCTCCGGCGCAGCCGCGCGGATCCGGACCATCGAGGAAGACCTCGCCGAATCCCGCCACGACGTCAGCGTCGCCCGCGCCTTGCTGCAGGAGGAGGAGGACCGGGTCGCCGCCGTCAACGCGCGCCGCCGGAAGGTGCTCGATGAGGAGGTGAAGTTCCTCGCCTACATGCGCCCGCGCGAGGTGGACAACCTGCTGGCCACGCCCACCCATGCGGTGGACCCGGGCCTGATGGAAGCGCCGGTGCCGGCCTGCCTGCGCGAGCACCCGGATGTACCGGAGGAGCTGCTGGACATGCTGCGGGTGGTGCGGGAGGCCCCGGCACGCTGGTTTGTGAAGATGCCTGCCCTGGTGCAGAAGCTGGACCGGCACGAACCCTTGATCCGCGCCCTGCACAGCGCCCAGCAGCGAGCCCTGGCCGGGTTGGCGATGCCCCTCCTCACCGCAGCGCGCGACAACAGCAAACTGGCCGCAGCCGTGCTGAAGGTGTCCGGCCGCCAGGCAGAAACGCTGGGAACGAAGCTGAGTCGACTGCAGTCCCTCAGTCTGAATCAGTTGAAGCCCCTGAGCTGGCAGGCCATCCGCCAGGAGGCCGAGGAGGTGCTGTCCTTCGCGGACCTGGCCGACGGCGGACACGGCCGGGCCGATGTGGCCAAGGCCGCGGCCACCGAACTGGACCAGATCCGCAGCATCGTGGCCTGCCTGCATGCGGAGTTCTGCGCGGTGCCCGCCATCGTCCGGCTGGGCTGGGCACAGCTGCTGTCGGAGTTCGACGAGGCGCCCAACCTGCGCAACCTGGCGAGCCTGCCGCGCTGGCCGGAGATCGGTTTCATTGACCGCCGCCAGATGCAGAGCTATGTGGACTGGCTGTTCGACCAGATCGAACCCGGCCAGCCCCAGGCTGTGGCCCTCATCAACGACGTGGTGCGCATGTGCCTGCTGCTGGCCAGCCACGCGCCGGTGGACCGCATCGTCGCCGGCCGCATGGCCCGTCCGGTCACCGGCGTCAGCCTGGGCCAGCGCATCCCGTTGACGGTGCTGGACCCGGCCCAGCTGCGCATCGGCATGCAGGCGGTGATCTACCGCGGCGGCCAGGTGGTGGCGCGGGCGCAGGTGGAGGACCTGGGCCAGGGCGAGGTGGCCGCCAGAGTGATCCACAAGGCCACTGAACGGCTGGACTTGGGCGATGACTGCAAAGTGCACTTTGACCGGGAAGCTGCCGTCAGTCTGTCCTCCGCCAGCGCCAGGCGCAGCCTGTTCGGGCGCTGAGCCAATGATCCGCTGAGCCGGCAACCGCAGCAGCATGTCCGCCTCCCTGCGCACCATCCAGCACCTGCGCGTGACCGCTGCGCAGGAATCGGCCCTGCGCCGGTGGCTGCCGCAGTTGGAAGACGCGCTGCGCTGCGCCAGCCTGCCGGACCCGGGGGCGCGGCTGCTGCTGGTGCGCCACCTGAACCTGGGTCGCCTGCCGCAGGGGGTGGACAGCACCGCACTGTCGCGCCGACTCGAACAGCGCTTTGCCGAAACCGCTGCGCGCTGGGTGGACGGTGCAGGCAGCGACGCCTTGCAGGCCGAGCAGGTGCACTTCGCCAGCGCACTGGATGCACGCATCGAACTGGCCCGCCGGTTGCTGAGGGGGCAGCGCTGCGACGCCTGGTACTGGCGCGCAGCGGTGTCGGAGTGGCGCCCGGGCCAGCCCCGGATCCACGCCCTGCAGGCCATGCTGTCCACCTTGCGTGCTTGGCCGGAAGCGCGGATCGCCGTGCCCGCCTGGGCCGCCGCCGTGGATGAGGCGGACACGCAGGCCCTCCTGCGTGCCTTGCTCACCGAGGCCGAGCAACAGGCTGCGGCGTTGCCGGCTCCGGATGCCGGCCGACCGGGCACAAGGCGCCAGGCGGCTCTACACCCCGACCCGGCCAGCCAGGGTCACTCGACGGGACCGAGTCCTGCGAATGTCGGACAGGACGGCTCCGGTGCACCTGTGCCGCCCGGTCAGGTGGGCGCACCTTCACCATCGGCGGCGGCAAACCAGGACCACCGTCCGCTGGAGCACCCCGGAATCGACGCAGGTCACAGGCGAGCCCTCTCGTCCGTCGCCGCTCAGGGCTCTGTGGCGAATGCACCGGCAGCACCCGTTGATGGGTGTCTTCCACGCCCATCCGTGGCACCGACCGGCGCGCCGACCGACCGCGATGCTTCACCGAACCTCCAACTGCTTCCATCCGGCACTCTGGAACGCGCACCCGTCGCGACCGAAGCCCGGCCCGAGCCCGATCAGCGCCAGGTTCGCCCCGACGGAGCCCAGGTGGCCGAACCGATCGAGCCCTTCACCCGCGAACTGGCGGCCCGTCCAGCCGCCGCGGCTGCTCCGGGCGAGCTGCCCTTGGGCGCCATCAGCCGGGCCGCCGGCCTGATGTTCCTGCTGCCGGTCTTGGCTCGACTGGGACTCCCTTCCGCCTGTGAAGCGGCGGGAACGGCGCCACGCGAGCTGAGCTGCGCTGTGCTGCGGGGCGCCTTGCGGCGCTTGCGAGTCCCGCCTGACGACCCGGCCTGGGCGCTGTGCCCACCGACCGCCTCTCCCGTGGTTTCCATGGAGCCGTCGGACATGGAATCCGAGGCCCGGCTGTGGCTCACCCGCAGCCGTCACTGGCTGCGCCGCCACGCCCGCATCGGCCTGGCCAGCCTGGTGCTGCGGCCCGGTCGCATCGCCTGCACCCCCACCCACATCGACCTGTTCTTTCCCCTCGACGCAGCGGACCTGCGCGTGCGCCGCCTGGGGCTGGACAGCGACCCCGGCTGGCTGCCCTGGTTGGGGCGGGTGGTGCAGCTTCACTTTGATCGGGAGGCATTGTGAACATGCGCCTGCCCTCAGCGGCGCCACTCCAGACACGACTCTGGCCCCTCTGCAGCATTGCTCTGGCACTGCTGCCGAAACCCAGCGGCGATGCGCCCGAGGCTGTGTGGTTGCAAGCGCAGCAAGCTGCAGTGCCTGTCGATGCTCTGCAACAGTGGCGTGCGGTGCCTCCGCCAGAGGATCTGGGGCTGCACACGTTGCAGCAGCAGTTGGCGCTGCATCCTGCTGAAACCTTGGCAGTTGCCCTTGCTGTGTCCGTCGAGTTGGATCCGATGCTCGCACGTGTGCTGGCTTGGTTGCAGTCTCCGGTGGGTGGTGCTCGACCGACATTGGGCCTTCTCTATCAGTTGCCCCTCCCCGGAGCACTGTTGGCGCTGCTGCAGGGAAATGCGCACCGATTCGGGATTCTTCAATGGGAAGAAGATCCGACTCGCCCCTTGTCGGAACGAAGCTTTTGGGTTCCTGAACCATTGGTGTTGGCTTTGCGAGGGCTGGAGACCGACTGGCCCGGTACCCGCCCACTGAAAGTCGATCTGCTGGTTCCACCGTCGGTCGTGGAGGGTGCCAACGCGCACGCCGCAGCACTTCGCCATACGCACACAGGTCTGATCGTGCGCAGTGGTCATCCGGAGGAGGCCTTGCTTGGTGCTGCCTTGGTCGCACGAGAGCTGGGTCTGCGTGCCTTCAAGATCGATGGAGAAGCACCGCGTGGAATCGGGCCCTGGTTGTCGCTGAGGAAGGCGCTTCCGGTTGTCCATGCAGCCCCGGCACCGGGGGAAACCTGCGTTGTGAATCGTGTCCCTGGCTTTGATGGGCCGTTCTTGGTGGTCTGTGGATTGGACGGCACGGTCACCACCGAGGGCGAAGGAGCGCTTCCCACCTGGAGAGTGCCTCTACTAAATCCGGTGGAGCGCGACACCCTGTGGACTCAACTGCTCCCCGATGGGCCCCGGCCAAGCTCGTTGGGTCGCCAAGGCATGCTGCAAATCAGGGAGCTGGCGCGGGCAACTGAACATCAAGCAAGACTGGCAGGGCGGCTCCAGCCGAATCAAGCCGACCTCCATTTCGCAAGAAGACAAGGCCCGGGCTCGCAGTTGGGGGCTCTGGCCCAGCGTCTGGACGACGAGGTGAGCGACGCTGCGCTGGTTGCGCCCAAGGAGTTGCGTGACTCACTGGAGGCCCTGGTTGTACGTTGCCGCAGCCGAGAACTGATTGCAGCTGTGCTGGGGCCGTCGGTAAGCGCCCGCTACAAACCGGGAGTGCGAGCGTTGTTTGCGGGCCCGTCGGGCACCGGTAAGACGCTGGCCGCCGGCTGGCTGGCAACGCAGCTTGGCTTGCCTCTCTATCGAGTTGACTTGGCAGCAGTCAGCAGCAAGTACATCGGCGAAACCGAAAAGAATCTGGCCCAGTTGTTTGCGCGTGCTGAACATGCCGAAGTCGTGCTGCTTTTCGATGAAGCGGACTCGCTGTTTGCGCGACGTACCGACGTGAACGACTCCAACGATCGATTCGCGAATCAGCAGACCAACTACCTCCTGCAGCGAATCGAAGCCTTCGATGGCATCGCAATTCTGACCAGCAACAGCCGAGGACGTTTGGATACGGCCTTCGCACGTCGTCTTGACGTCGTCATTGATTTTTCATTGCCGCAAGCGGAAGCGAGGCGAGCATTGTGGCTGGCGCACCTTGGGCCCAACCACCTCTTGAGCGATGCACAACTCAATCGCATCGCCGGCTGTTGTGACCTCGCCGGTGGCCACATCTTGAGTGCTTCTCTTGCTGCGGCCAGCGGTCAGGGAGGTCCGGCAGCTCCCGTGTTCTCTACCTTGCAGGCTGCCATTCAGTCCGAGTATCGGAAGGCCGGCAGGCAACCACCGCCGGGCCTCTGAACATGGCAACCGGCATTACGTCCGCCGCCTCGCGACGCAGCATAACGCCCGCGCGATCACAGGCACGCCCGAGAAGCTCAATGCGTTCGCCCTCGGTGGGGGTTCCTGGCTATCTGTCGGCCGGCACGGAGAGCAGAGTCCAAGCGCGCATCGTCTCGCTCCAAGGTCAGCAGCAAACAGAAGATCGCGGAGAGGCTGAGTGCCTGGCCACAGAAATTGGTCAACACGAGGTGCGGTCCGTGATGGAGGCTCAGGACGCGCGAACGCCGGAAAGTGGAGGGAACTCCCCCAGCAGCTCTGCAGTTGGTGCTGACGGGGAGCAGCAGGAAGCGCGGGCGAGTGACGGTGCACCGGCCAGCCCATCCGGGTTTTCGCAGGCGTCGGATTTCGAGGGCATCGAAAGCCCTCAAGTAGGGCCTGATGCGCGCGCGCAGAGTCAAGAAGGTGTTGAAGAAGATGGCGCCGGCGTGGCCAGTGAACCGACTCTGGCCGCCGGTGAAGAGGAGGGGGCTGGTGGCGCGGGACGCGACGAAGGAGAAGGGGCAGAAGGGGCGACCGCAAGCGCAGAGGAACTGTCGGGCGATGTCGGCGGCGATGTAGCTCCGGAGGCCCCGCAGACAGGCGCGGGTGATCTGGAAACCGGCGACCTCGTGCTCATCGACATCGAGCTGGCCGAGCATCAACGCTGGGCAGCGGCGGATGCACATGTCGGCGCCGCAGGGTCGGATCTGCGGGCGCAGTTCGTCGCAGAGCAGGTCGGCAGCGGGTTTGTATCAGGTGTCGCCTCTGGTGCGGCGATGGGACTGGGCATCGGTCTCGTCACGCGTGCAGTGCCGGTATTGGGGCCGGTCATCGGTGGCGGCATGGCCTTGCACGGCCTCCTGACTCAAGACTGGGATGCCACGGCGGCGACGATCGGTGCGTTCGGTGAAGGGAACGGCACCTACGACACCTTGGCCAATACGCTCGCCTCTGTGAGCGCGGTCATCGATATTGCGACTCAGGTGCTGGATGTCATCACC
>Ga0154020_10002420_pt1 | contig 22782 bp, 23 predicted proteins | sample Klosneuvirus_201_FD_109709 | JGI IMG/M metagenome (GOLD analysis project Ga0154020, IMG submission 109709) | Active sludge microbial communities from wastewater, Klosterneuburg, Austria - Klosneuvirus_20160825_MG | ecosystem: Engineered > WWTP > Aerobic digester > Activated sludge | place...
AAAATGAATTGGGGGCAGCACCAGTTTAGAAAGTGTATTTTGCAATTATCTTAATAAGTAGAATACTAATCAGATGTTGAGATGGCGCATTTGATCTCACCAATTAGGAAGACTACACATAATCAGCTGCTTAGCATTTTTATAAACAGTGCTCAGCAGATATGGTGTATTGAAAATTTAGAATAAGATTCAATAAGTATATGGATTAAGCTCTAATTAATAAACTACGTACCTTGTAAAAGAATTAAATAAATTTAATCAGAAAAATAAAAAGTGGAGGAACAGAAAGATCTTAAGAAAAAAGTCAAGAAGCAGACTGAAGATAAAGTACATTGGGATAGAATACTTGAACCGAAGAATATATTTCAATTAATTCTGGGCTGCTCCATGGCAGTTATTGCCATGAGAGGGTTCATGATTCCAAATAAATTTCTCGATGGTGGTATCACGGGTATTTCTCTATTATTACACGAAGCTTTTCATTTCAATATCAGTTTTCTTGTGATTGTATTGAATATTCCATTTATCATCTGGGGGTATCGACGTGTCAGCAGAACATTTGCCATTCAGACCAGCCTGGCAGCTTTAATCTTGGCATTGGGTCTTTATTTTATTCCTGTACCGGCGCTGACTTCGGACAAGTTACTGACTGCAGTATTTGGTGGCATACTCATTGGAACAGGTATTGGATTGGTGATTCGCAGTGGAGGTGTACTGGATGGCGCTGAAGTAGTTGCTTTATTTACCAAGAGGAAGACCGGCCTTTCTAATAGTGAGATTATTCTGATCATGAATACTTTTATTTTTGCGGGAGCAGCTTTTCATTTTGGCCTCGCAGCAGCTATGTATTCACTAATCACTTATTTTACAGCTACACGAGCGACTGATTATATCGTAGATGGCATAGAACAATATACTGCGCTCAATATAATTACTGCCCACCAAGATCAAGTGAAGAGTCTGCTGGTCAATGACTTTGGCAAGGGAATCACTGTTTACAAAGGTGAGAGAGGCTACTTGCCAGGCAGCTTTGACATAAAGACTGATTGTGAGATTATAGTTACCATTATCACAAGGTTGGAAGTTTTGCAACTACAACATGCAATTTTGACAATAGATCCTAAAGCGTTTATATACGTCTTTAATATTAAGGAAGCAGCAGGAGGTATATTAAAACTGAAGTCGCATGCCAAATAATAAGGCTATAGAGGCGTGGGTTACGGAATTGTGGACCACGCAAATACCAACACATAATTTTTACCACAATCTAGCTCATACTGTGTATGTAGTTGAAAAAGTCATTGAAATAGGAAAAGCAGAAGGATGCAGCAGAGAAGAACTAGAATTACTGAGGGTAGCGGCTCTATTGCATGATATTGGATACATACACAAACGAAAAGGGCACGAAGCTGAGAGTTGTCTGCTTGCCAAAGGTCCTCTGAAGGAGGCGGGTTACTCGAATGAGGAAATAAAAATCATCAATCAATTGATTATAGCTACAAAAGTGCCTCAGCGACCTCATAACTTATTACAAAGGATAATCTGTGATGCCGATCTGGAATATCTGGGAACGAAAGATGCTGCTGAATCTTCCGAAGCACTATATCGAGAAACAGTTCATGTAATTCCTCACTTCACACATAATGAGTGGATCCAGACGCAGATAAAATTTCTCACAGGACACCAATATCATACTGATTATTGTAAAAAAAATAGTGAACCCGGAAAACAAGACTACTTGCGACAGCTAAAAGTAAAATTCTATTCTGATGAACTGAGCCTCTGATGTGATGCAACAGACTACTATTTAGACATACAAACTTAGAAAATTTTGGAAACTGTCTTTTTCAATAAATTTAGTACTTTTACCTAAGCGACCTAAATGAGCAGCTCAGAGTAGGCGCTATTATTTATTATTCCTGAGTAGCTACTTCACTTACTTATCTTTAGCTATTAGATAAAATCACAATAATTATGATTTACGAAAAGATCTTTAAAGGCCGCGGCAATAAGAAGCGGATCGCACACATTATGGCCGCAGTTGTGATTCTTTCACACTCACTTGAAAAGTATGATAGCGGACATCAATCCTATCTCTTATTCGGAATAGCCGGACTTATCTTTATGACCATAGCGATATTGCACCCCGCTATTGAGAAGAAAGCACCTTGGATAGATGGTGTGTTTTTTATAATTGAAGGAATACTATCCATTATTGTCGCCATCGACTTTTTTCACATGGGTAAGAAAGGAATTCCTTATCTTTATTTACTGACTGCAGCTTTTCAGTTTTTCGTTGCTTTTAAAAAATCTAAGAAAGGTTGGAAGGAACACAATGAACAAACAATAGAAAGTGAGACCCTCGGCAACTTATAATTCATAAATACAGCTTGTGTAGTGAAAACTAAAAGCAAGTAAAGAAATCAGATTGAGAATCTAGCAACCTATATTATGAAGAAGCACCAACCAATCTTTACTCTAATCTTATTCATAGCTTGCTATATCTCTTCATATTCACAAAGTCCAATCCCAAAAAAAACTGAGAATGTAGTATATGGCATGGCCTCTGGCTCAGCTCTCCTCATGGACGTATATGTACCGGAGCGTGCTAATCACAAAGCAATCAGATATATTCCAGGCAGTTCTTGGGGCTTTAATTATCCTGATGACTATAATCAAATGGCTTTAAAATCAGATTATGATTTGGATAGTACCTATACTCGTAAGTGGGTAAATTCTCTATGTAGTTATGGATTTACCGTATTCATAATAAATCACCGTTTCACACCAAGATTCCATTTTAGAGATATTATTGCGGATTGCCGTCGGGCTGTGCGATATGTAAGATATAATGCAGCACAATTTAAGATAGACGGCGCTCACATAGGCGCAATGGGTCACTCTTCAGGTGCGAATCTTGTAGGCATCCTTGGCCTCTCTGACACTACAAACTTGGATTATTCTGCGCCCATTGATACAGTCAGCTCTAAGGTACAAGCGACTGTAACCATGGCTGCTCCTTATAACCTAACCGACCTAAATTCAAAGAATGATAGTTCGATGGCAAATCTGTATGTCTATTCTCTACTCTCCACCTATATGGGTCATTTGCCCGAAGAAGTGAATAATACCTATATCCTATCAGGTGATTATTTTGATGCCTCACCCTACGCTCTGATCAGCGATAAGGCTTCACCTATGCTTATGTACTGCTCTGACAATGATCCAATAATACCGCTTCGTCAGGCCACAAATATGTTCACAAAATTAAAAGCATTTAATACACCCGCCAAACTGATAATCAAAGAGAAAGAGGGTCATACACCGAAACCTGATATGTCTGAAGTAAATAAGTGGTTTGAGCAATATCTCAAATAAATAATTATTGCGCTACATTTACCTATGAAAGTTATTTTAGTTTCAATATATTTTTGCTTTAGTTCTATACTGTCAGCGCAAAATGTTTATAAGACACCTTCAGGAGAAAAATATCATCTAGCTTCCTGTCGGATGGTTGAAAATGTGTCAAAAAAGCTGGTCACTAGTCAAGACATTAAAACATACAATCTAGACCCTTGTAAAATTTGCAAACCACCTCTACCTGCACGCCTAAGTGGAGGAAATAGCCTTACAAATAAGGCTGTAGGAGAAGCCGCAGAAAGCGTCCGTTGCAGAGGCATCACTCAGGAAGGTAGTCGGTGCCGACACACTACCAAACTGGCCAATGGCTATTGCTATCAACATACTGGCCAGCATTCAGCCTTACATTCAGGGACTTCGGGCACAGCAGTAAGTTCTACCTGTGGTGCGCCCACTCAGTCAGGCACTTATTGCAAAAGGAAAGTGAGTGGAGGTGGCTACTGCTATCAGCACCGCTAGAAAAATTTATTCCAAATAAGCGCTAACTCTTTCTCCCCAAAAACTCAATGCTTTTGAAATTAAGCTATATAGGATTGTCTTTCACATATTCAGAACAATTGATTATAATTACTATTACAATAGAATAACTATGAATTACAAGTGCTTGCACATTTATCTCTTCCTCACAGTCTTCCCATTCATTTCTTCCGGACAGCAGCTTAAACCCGGCTTTGATAAAACGGAATATAGAGAACTCATGCTCATGTCCGTCAGATCTGTTGCGGACTCAGCCTATGCCTCGGCGTTTCCGGTACCGACGCACTACAAAATGATCTATCAGTCTGCTCCTATCGGACTGGATAATTCGTGGGATATGTGGACCAATGATGATAATACAGGCGTGATCAGCTTGAGAGGTACGACAGAAAAACCGGAAAGCTGGCTCGCTAATTTCTATGCAGCTATGGTACCCGCTATGGGTGAAATAAAGTTAAGTTCTGCGGAATCATTTAAGTACACTCTTGCCACTAATCCGAAAGCGGCGGTGCATGTCGGATGGGTAGTTAGCCTTGCCTATCTCTCCAAAGAAATCGTGCCAAAGATCAATGAGCAATACCTCAAAGGCACAAGGGAATTTCTCATAATGGGACACAGTCAGGGAGGAGCGATTGCTTTTCTACTTACTTCCTATTTATACCACTTACAGGAAGCCGGGCAATTGCCCCGGGATATTCGGTTTAAAACCTATTGCAGTGCTGCGCCCAAACCCGGCAATTTATATTATGCGTACGAGTACGAAGCAATGACTCAAGGCGGATGGGCCTTTAATGTAGTAAATGCCGCTGACTGGGTTCCGGAAATGCCCATCACCGTCCAGACATTAAACGATTTTAACAATGTAAATCCTTTTACCAATGCTGAAGCGCTGATTAAATCTCAGAAATTTCCAAAAAACCTGGTATTGCGACATATTTATAATCAACTCAATAACCCCACCAAAAAAGCACAGGCAAACTATGAAAAATATTTGGGTACTTTAACTTCCAAAATAATCAGGCAAACACTCAAAGAATTCACGCCACCTGACTATTACCGGAGTAGTGACTATGTTCGCGCCGGGGTAAATATCATCCTTCTTCCCGGGAATGATTATTACAAGATTTATCCGGATGATTCCACCAAATTATTTGCTCATCACTATCACGCCCAATATTTGTATCTACTGAACCAGCTTCCTGATATCAATCAGTCATACCAAATAGCACCGCTCATTTATACTCCCTCGTCTGCTGAGAGACGAAGAGCAAAAGAGAACAACCTTCCAATAGCTGCTAAAAAGTTCTTTCTACACACTCAGATTGGCATACAAATACCTCGAATTTCTCTACTCAATCAAGAGCTAAAACAAAATGGGTTTCTTGAGCTGAATAAGATTTATCTTACCAGAGGTGGTGGCTTCTATACCATATTTCCAAAACTCCGACTAGCTTCACTATTCAATTATGCTACCTATACTTCCGAGCGTGCGGCGAATAATAGTCAAAATTCTGTCAGAGGAACCAGTGTAGGCACCTCACTTGGTATCCTACTGATCCATCGTCCCGCATTTCATTTAATTCCATATGGTGGTATAGTATATTCCTGGTATGGTGTCCGGCTGTCTCGAATATACAGCTCGTCTCAACCATTCGACAATTATTTAAGTGGTCCTTCCACTCAGCACCACCTTACATCAGAAGGATTTACCGTAAATCTGGGTGCGCAATTGGCTATTTCTCCCTTTCTTAATAATTCCCTTTTGCAAAAAATAAACGTTGGCTTGCGATCCGGCTATCAGTTTCCCTTCACCAAAGCCACGCGTTGGAAGACAGATGCACATTCATTGCAGGGTGGCCCGGCTATTAATTCACACGGATTCTTTTGCAATCTCATCATTGGCCTCGCCATATAGGCCAACATAAAATAAATCGCAAACTGGTTTAACAAAATACAATTCAATTATTCTGTTACATAGTGTTAAATAAAGTACTGAATTAGGATTACAAAAAAGTTTATTCAAATTAATTCTACTATATTTGAAAATAGATAACCATTCAAAATGAAAACAAGCCGCCTGGAGGCTTTTAGTGATGGTGTGATGGCTATTATTATCACCATTATGATATTAGAGATGAAAGCGCCGAAAGGAGGAGACTTTTCGGATCTCCAGCCCCTTATCCCAAAATTCTTATCGTATATTTTGAGCTTTATCTATGTCGGTATATATTGGAACAATCACCACCATCTGTTTCAAGCTATAGACAGAGTAAATGGAAAAATCCTTTGGGCAAATCTAACTTTACTCTTTACTCTATCTATTATACCACTGTCTACTGCTTGGATGGGTGAGAACCATTTCGAGAGGAATCCACTGGCACTATATGGTATGAATCTGATATCGTGCGCTATTGCCTTTACCATTCTAGAAAAGATGGCTATTGCGTACGAAGGCGCAGAATCTAAAATCGCAAAAGCACTACACAATAATACAAAAGAGTATTTATCTCTAGTGCTATATATTGCCGGCATTACAGCTTCTTTCTTTACACCACTCGTCAGTCTGATCTGCTATACCATCGTAGCGATTATATGGGTAATACCGGATAGCAGAATTGAAAAAAATCTATCTTCACTGTCGGAATAATATTCATCACTTAACTTTTCAATGTTATGGATCGTACACCAACAATAAAAGATTTACTAAACACATACTATGCAAGCTTTGCTTGCAAGGCAGAGTGGGATTCAGTCATAGCCGAAGACTTTATTTATGTAGGTGGAAATATGGCAGACCGCACACCTGTGCTGGGTAAGGACGGCTATAAAACCGTCATCAATCGCTTCTCAAGGTTATTTAGCGACATGAGGGTAAAGACGATGATAGTAGATGGTGACAGTGCTTGTGTCATCGGGAATTATGATCTTGAATTTCCTACAGGGCTGAAGATAAACGCTGATATTGCTGAGCTATGGACCGCTAAAGATGGAAAACTGACCTCGCTCACCATTTATTTCGATACCTTGACATTTGCACAAAACACTCCTAAAACAGCCTCCTAAAACTTATGGCATATGATGAAGCACTCGCAGGAAAAATCAGGAACGCTGTAAGTCATCTTCCCTGTGAGGAGAAAAAAATGTTTGGCCACCTGGCATTTATGGTTCGTGGAAAGATGTGCCTTACCGCAGGCGAAGACAAAATGATGTGTCGCCTCGATCCACGACTACATGATCAAGAAGTGGCGGGTGCCGGATGTTCCACCGTGATCATGCGCGGCAGGCCTTACAAGGGTTATATCCATATAAAAATGGAGAATCTGCAGAAAGCAACTGAATTTGCCCATTGGGTAAATCTTGCCTTGGATTATAACCACCAGTTGACTGTCCTTTAATCTCAATCAATTGGGCGCCTTTTTATCGGTTTTAACTCATTTTCAATCGAATAAGTAGGTAAAACGTCAGAAAAATTTCTTAAATTTGCACTGTGAATTTGACAAAGAGAGTATTCGTCCTCATACTTGCACTGAGCTTGACTGTGCCCACTCACGTTATGGTATTTGTACTGGATCTTCCAGTCATTCTCAAGCATTGCCACCATCATCAGAGCATTGAATCCATTTCTTTTATAGACTTTGTACATGAACATTCTAAGACTGTCAATCACCCGGATCGTGAAAAAGACCACCCGGACCACGATAAACTGCCTTTTCAACACGATCAAAATTCAGATTGCTTCAAAACCCTACTCTATTTAAAGATAGAACTTGCCACTTCACTTACTTTCATCTCACCATTATCTACTCATGTAAAGTTTTTCTCCCCAATTTTATTCCCCAATTCACTTTACAAAAAGGGTATCTGGCATCCGCCAAAATTCTGTTAATTAAATACTGACTTTCTGCTTAAAGCAGATGAATTTAATAGTCGATAGCATCCAGCTTCGCCTATCCTCATTTATAATAATTGACTCATTATGCTCGATCGAATAATTCGGTTTTCAATAGAGAACAAATTGCTGGTAGGGATTTTTATTTTGGCCCTTATTGGCTATGGTATTTACCAATTTACCAAGCTTCCAATAGATGCGGTACCGGATATCACTGACAATCAAGTGCAGGTGATTACTATTGCACCATCTTTCGGAGCTACTGATATAGAGCGACTTGTTACTTTCCCCATTGAACAGGCAAACAATAATATTGCAGGGCTGAAAGAAATCAGGAGTTTCTCCCGATTTGGCTTATCACTAGTGACTATCGTCTTCGATGACAATACTGATGTGTACTGGGCCAGACAGCAAGTAGCTGAGCGACTTCAACAGGTCCAAAATGAAATTCCGAAAGGTATTGGCACCCCACAGCTGGGACCCATCACCACTGGCCTCGGTGAAATATATCAGTATATAGTCAGGCCAAAAGCAGGATACGAAAATGAGTACGATGCAACCGACCTACGAACCATTCAGGATTGGATAGTTAGGAGACAATTAATTGGCGTCAAAGGTGTAGCTGAAGTAAGTAGTTTTGGTGGTAACCTCAAGCAATATTCCATCGAAGTAAATCCAAATAAATTGTCTTCACATGGACTCACTATAAATGACGTGTTTCATGCCTTAGAAAGCAACAATCAGAACACCGGTGGAGCCTATATCGAGAAATCAGCAACTGTACTTTACATCAGAAGCGAAGGTCTGGTGGAAAATATGGAAGATATCAAAAATATTGCCGTCACCACCACTACTGGTGGCACTCCCTTATTTATCAAAGATATAGCCGAAGTCAAAATAGGAAATGCTACCCGCTATGGCGCATTGTGCTACAATGATGAGGGCGAAGTGACGGGCGCAGTTGTCATGATGCTCAAAGGCGCAAACAGTAGTGATGTCATCAAAGACGTAAAAGAAAGAATAGCGCAAATCCAAAAGACACTGCCTGAAGGTGTTGTGATTGAGCCATTTCTAGATCGAACCAAAATGGTGAATAATGCAATTTCCACCGTTGAGAAGAATTTGCTCGAAGGTGCGCTGATAGTGGTCTTTATTTTGGTGCTTTTCCTGGGTAACTTTAGAGCAGGCTTATTAGTAGCATCAGTCATTCCATTGTCAATGCTTTTCGCAGTGATCATGATGAATATATTTGGTGTAAGTGGAAATCTAATGAGTCTCGGTGCTTTAGATTTTGGGCTCATAGTAGATGGGGCGGTCATAATTGTAGAGGCAGTAATGCATTCATTGACACACAATGATAAATATAAAAACGTAACCACACTTTCACAACTTCAGATGGACACCAGTGTGCGCGAATCAGCCTCAAAGATGATGAACAGCGCCGTATTTGGTCAGATAATTATCCTTGTGGTATATCTGCCCATTTTTACACTTCAGGGAATAGAAGGTAAGATGTTCAAGCCAATGGCACAAACAGTAGCTTTTGCCTTATTGGGCGCATTTATCTTATCACTAACTTATATTCCTATGATGAGCGCCTTATTCTTAAGTAAGAAGACAAAGCACAAGCAGAATATTTCAGACCGGCTAATGACATGGCAGGTAAATCAATATCAAAAGATGTTGAAAAAGGTCCTGAATTTTCCGAAAATAGTGATGGCAACTACCCTTACCTTATTTGTGATTGCCTTATTTATTCTGAGTAGAATGGGTGGCGAGTTTATTCCCACACTGGAAGAAGGAGATTTTGCTATCGATACCCGGGTATTGCCCGGAAGTAGTCTGACCACAACTATCGCCAGTACGCAGAGAGCTGCGCATGTTCTCAAATCACGCTTTCCGGAAGTAGAACAGGTAGTGACCAAAATAGGGAGTGGTGAAGTGCCTACTGATCCTATGCCAATGGAAGCCAGTGACATGATGGTGATATTAAAAAATAAAAAAGAGTGGACCTCTGCAAAGACATTCAATGAGTTAGCGGAAAAAATGGGTGCAGCTTTACAAGATGTTCCAGGCATTACCGCCGGATTCCAGTATCCGGTACAGATGAGGTTTAATGAATTGATGACAGGTGCCAGGCAAGATGTGGTCTGTAAAATTTTTGGCGAGGATCTGGATACATTGGCTTCATATGCACATCGCATCGGGCAGATAGTAAATACTGTAGCAGGGGCAAAAAACTTGTATGTGGAAACAGTCTCAGGAATACCACAGATCACTATCAACTATAATCGTCAGGCGATCGCACAATACAATTTAAATATCGTTGACATAAATAAAATTATAAATACATCATTAGCAGGTCAAAGCGCAGGTATGGTATTCGAAGGTGAAAAAAGATTTGATCTCGTCGTAAAAATACAGGGTTCTCAGAAGAAAGATATTACGGATATTCAAAATTTATTGATTCCCACTCCTGCGGGACCCCAGATTCCATTGTCTCACCTGGCAAACGTAGAAATCAAAGAAGGTCCCAATCAGATTCAACGTGAAGATGCCAAGCGCAGAATCATAGTAGGCTTCAATGTGAAAGACCGCGATGTACAGAGTATAGTACACGAATTACTGCAAAAGGTAGAAAAAGAGCTGAAATTTTCCTCCGGGTATTATGTCACTTATGGAGGTGCATTCGAAAACTTGAATGAAGCAAAACAGAGATTATTAATAGCAGTGCCAGTCTCACTTTTACTCATATTTTTATTTCTCTACTTTGCTTTTAAATCAGCTAAGTTGGGCCTATTGATATATTCTGCTATACCACTTTCAGCCATTGGCGGCATTTTCTTTTTAGCGTTACGAGGTATGCCATTTAGTATAAGTGCAGGTGTAGGGTTTATAGCTCTGTTTGGGGTCGCAGTATTGAATGGGATCGTATTAATCGCAGAATTCAATCGTCAGAAGCAATTAGGTGAAACTGACTTAAGAGAAATAGTATATAATGGTACCCGGATTCGATTTCGTCCGGTGCTGATGACTGCCTTTGTGGCTTCTCTAGGCTTCTTGCCTATGGCTACGAGCAATGGTGCAGGCGCAGAAGTACAGCGTCCTCTTGCCACAGTGGTAATTGGTGGATTGCTAATTGCTACCTTTCTAACACTCTTCGTATTACCCATATTATATATTTGGTTTGAAAAAAAATCAAATAAAATAATTAAAAGCGTTGCCACGGCAGGATTAATCATGCTATTCACTTTACCTCAACAATATGCTACTGCACAGATTCCCATTTCACTTCAAAATGCAATCGACACAGCCATAAAAAATAATCTTTCTCTGAAGAATGAACTGCTTAATTCTGAGTATAACAAAAAACTCATTGCCGCTTCAATTGATATTCCTACGCCAGCATTGACGGGCGAATTTGGACAGATAAATTCCTTGTATAATGACACTCGATTTGGCCTATCCCAATTAATTAAATTTCCTACAATATATAAAAGACAAAAAGCACTAAGAAACGAAATCTATCGCAGCAGTCTGAACCATATTGTTTTGAAAGAGGCCGAACTGAAACTAAGCGTTAGCAAGGCTTTCTATCAATGGATTTACCTGCAACAAAAAATGAGCATTCTAATGCAAAGTGATAGTATATACCAAGCATTCCTAGCTAAGGCAACATTGAGAGTTGAAAAAGGGGCTGGTAACATCCTGGAAAAGATCACCGCTGAAACCCAAAAAGGTCAGATTGAACTACAATTAAGTGAAGTCCGACAAGATATTGACATTACCGAATTGGAGTTCAGGTTGCTCCTCAATACACCGAGGGAAGTCGTTCCTGATGTTCGAGATACGACGATATTGCGCACCGCGGTAATAGATATAACACTAAGTAACCGTCATCCAGCTATTGTCGCACTGCAGCAGGAAAGGGAGATCTCAATTGCCAATACACAACTAGAAAAGTCAACTCGGCTGCCTGATCTGACACTTGCCTACAATAACATGAGTATTCAAGGACCCGGCCCGAACGATGTCTCATATCCGGCATCAAAAAGGTTTCATTCAGTACAACTTGGAGTGGGAATTCCACTAACCTACGGATGGCAGAAAGCTAAAGTTAATTCTGCCAAAATAGCAGAGCAAATAAGTGAGAACAATCTTCAACTGGGTTTACAAAATTTAAATTCAGAATATCAGATTACGCTTAAGAAGTATTTAAGTCAACTGGAAATAGTACAATACTACGAACGAACTGCTTTAAAAAATGCCAACCTTATTACCAGCACTGCTCAATTACAGTTTATCAATGGAGAAATAGATTATCTAGAATGGGCCATGCTAATAAATAATGCTACCACCATCAAAAGCAATTATTCAGATGCACTCCATTTACTACATCAAAGTATAATTTACCTTAATTTCCTTACTACCAAATAAATCCAAATCATGATAAAATATATCATCATAATAATAGTTCTCTTCAGTCTGCTCTCATGCACTTCAAAATCTGCTCCGGATGTTGCTACAGAAAATACTGCTGCAGACATAGTGTCACTGAATGATGCACAACTTAAAAATACAGATATTCAGACCGGGATCTTACAACCTCGGAAGCTCGCTTCTATACTTAAAGTGAATGGAGTGATAGATGTTCCTCCACAGAATATGGTATCAGTCAGTGTACCACTGGGAGGTTATCTGAAGTCATCAAAATTGCTCGAAGGAATGCACGTAAAAAAGGGTGAAATAATTGCCACCATGGAGGACCACCAATATGTCCAGCTTCAGCAGGATTACCTGACAGCAAAAGCACAGGTAAGCTCAATAGAAAAAGAATATCTGCGCCAAAAAGATTTAAATGAAAGTAAAGCCAGCAGCGACAAAGTGTACGAGAATGCACAGTCTGTGTTTCTAACACAAAAAGTTTTGCTCAGATCACTGGAAGAAAAACTAAGACTCATCTACATTAACCCGGCAAGGCTTAGTGTGTCCAATATCTCCCGAAGTATACGGATTCCCTCCCCGATTAATGGCTTCGTATCTGAGGTAAAAATAAATATCGGTAAGTACGTCTCGCCGACTGAGGTAATGTTCGAACTGGTCAATCCTACAGATATCCATTTGGCACTTACAGTCTTTGAGAAAGATGTAGATAAAATTTTTATTGGCCAAAAGATTATGGCCTATAACAATCAGAGACCGGATAAGAAATATCCTTGTAAAGTCATCTTAATAGGTAAAAATTTATCACCGGAGAGAGCAGTTACCGTTCATTGCCATTTCGATCAATACGACAGTTCACTTATTCCAGGCATGTATATGAATGCTGACCTAGAGGTAGTTTCACAAGACGCATATGCTATCCCAAATGATGGCTTGGTTCGCTATGAAGGCAAGCAATATGTCTTTATTGTCACAGGCGAAAAAGAATACCACATGCAAGAAGTAACCACACAGCATTCAGACAGTGGATTTACGCAATTTACCCTTGCAGATGGGTCACTCATTAAAGACAAGCTCTTCGTCATCAAAGGTGCTTACACCCTACTTATGAAGTTGAAAAATACTGAAGAGGAATAGGTAATATTATTTCTAAACCAGCTTATGGCCAAGAGCGCAGCGACCCACTGGTCTTTGGCCAGTAGTCTTTAGTCTTTAGCTTTTTTTAAAGTAAAAATAAAAAGATTTATTCAAGATATTTTCGGATAGTAACTAAAAGCTAAAGCGAAGCGAACTAAAGCGAAGCGAGCCAAAGCGATAGACTATTCAGAAATTTTCCTATATTACTATATTATTCTTATCCATTAATATAACACAAAGATGAAATACACACTGATCAAAGATTGTATCCGGCTGGTAGAACTCTTCGAAGCGGAGCACCCAAATGCGGAGAGTCACTCCACAGACATCCATGGATTTTCACAGTGGATGGCTAACCATTTGGGACAGATGCCCGATCAGGTTGCTACTGCCGATTGGGAAGGAAAGGAGAATGGCCGGAGCCCTGAGAGTGCCATCAACACGCTTATAGTGCACATGAACCGATATGCAAAGTCTTACTCAAAATCAGCTATTCATGACTCTCCCTTTTCTACCCAAGAAGAATTCATATACCTGATCAACCTCAATGCTTTTGGGGCGATGACCAAAATGGACCTCATCAAAAAGAATATTCAGGAAAAACCGGTGGGCATGCTAATCATCAACCGACTGATGAAGCATGGCTGGGTAGAACAGCAGGATTCGGAGAAAGATAAACGAAGTAAGATTATTAGAATCACGCCGGCCGGCACTCAGGCACTGAATAAGCAAATGGAAAAAATCAGACAAGCGACCACAATAGTGACCGGAGATCTGACTTACAATGAAAAAATGCAACTAATCAATCTGCTAACTAAACTAAATGATTTCCATCACCCCATTTTTTGCAAAAACTTAAATCCCGCCGAGCTACTGGATGTGGTAATGACACAGTACCTTCCAAATAACAATTAAAATATTAATAAAAGATCGCAGTGGTCAGTTTATGTATTTCCTGCAGTAACTAATTTGTATTAAAATAAATAATGATCGGGTATTTCGTATAATATATTTCTGGATCTATTTTCTGCAATTCTTCTATATCAGCTTTGTCTTTCATTCTTACGGTATTCATCTTGGAAAGGATCAAATGATTCAAGTGCAGAAATGGAATCCTGATATTTTCAAAGTCTGAAAAGACTTTTTGTTCATCAGCCTCTTGATACCTGACATTGTTGATATGGGTTAGGAAATCCACTCTCCCCGGCGATTCGTCCATTGAAAATTTTAAAACATTAGTGAAGTCTTCATTAGAAATAGTATTGATATCATCTTCTTCAAGATCTAATTATTAAAGTACTTTTATAAACTTTTTCTTGTTTGAATTATCAGGTTTTAACCAAATATCGACATCTCCAGTAGTCCTGGAATATCCGTGAAATACGACTGCATATCCTAATAATTATGAAATCAACTCTCTCTCCTAAAAGTAATTTGATTAATTCCAGATGGCTGTCAATAAACAGATTCATATGTCTCGAATAATGGTAATTCTTCTACTACGAGGTCTTGAACGAAGTTCTTCATGGCTTGTATTATATACCCGCAATATTAAATTAACTGTTTTCTCTATTCTTTCCTCAGGAGTCATTTTTAAAGTCTCCTCAATTTCCATAGCTTCTCCCTCTTCAAAAGTCTTGTAAACGACTATTTTCTTCGGACTGCTCATAATTCAGGATTTTAAATAAAGATAATGTTTTAAACCCTCTTCACCCATCTCTGATTACTCATTCCCCCTATTTCTATCTGAACTAGGACTATTTCTCAATTTTTGTAATGTCTTAAATTCAACTCCTTCACCCTCAAATAGCCTGCCTTTTCTTAAAAAAAATAAGCCTTGAGTCATAACCACCTACTCCTTTCCAATCACTTCAACCCATCTTCTGTCTTCAGATTTTTTATTCTCACCTATTGTACCTCTTATTTCAAATAGGTGGTCTATTGGCACTTAATCCACTTTAAAAGATCCTTTTCACTCTGCGAAACGTATATAAACGGTAGATGAATATAGTACATTTATAATCTTTATAAAATATTTCTATACTTTTTTAGTACATTTATGAACTATTGTAATATCTTTGTGCTTTAATACTTATCAATATGAACTATACACTAATCCAAGAATGCATCCGGCTAGTCGAGCTATTCGAATCGGATCAGCTAAATATGAAGAATTACTCCCACGATAAGCAAGGTTTCTCTGAATGGATGGCAAACCATTTTGGCGATAAGCCTGAGCAGGCTCCTTCCGGAGACTGGGATGGCAAAGATAAAGGCCGAAGTCCGGAGAGTGCGATCAATACACTGCTGGTTCACATGAACCGGTATGCAAAATCTTATTCGAAATCAGCTATACATGATTCTCCCTTTTCTACTCAGGAGGAATTTATATACCTGATCAATCTCGATGCCTTCGGCCCGATGACTAAGATGGATCTCATTAAAAAAAACATCCAGGAAAAATCGGTGGGCATGCTTATCATCAACCGACTGATGAGACATGGTTGGATATCTCAGCAAGATTCACACCTTGATAAGCGAAGTAAGATCATCCAAATTACTCAAGATGGTACTCAAGCGCTCCTGCAGCAAATGGATAAAATAAGACAGGCGACCCAAATAGTAACCGCAGATCTTAATAACGATGAAAAAATGCAACTTCTAAAGTTGCTTACTAAACTAAATGATTTCCATCATCCCATCTTTTGTAAAAATCTTAATCCTGCCAAATTACTAGATGTAGTAATGGAGCAATATAAGCCAAATAATAATTAAAATGAAGCAGAAAATCGCAATCATTGGTTCGGGTATCTCAGGTCTGAGTGCCGCAGCATATGCAGCTCAGGCAGGCCATGAAGTGCACGTGTTTGAGAAGAATAGTACTCCCGGGGGTCGTGCCCGGCAATTTACCACAGAAAGTGGATATACCTTTGACATGGGTCCGAGTTGGTATTGGATGCCCGATATCATCGAAAATTTCTTTCGTGATTTCGGACACTCAGCCGCTGAGTTCTACAATCTCATTTCACTAAATCCACAGTTTGAAATGATCTTTTCAGATGGGAATCTGTCTGTACCCGAAAGTTATGAGGATCTAAGAAATCTTTTTGAAGAAATGGAAGTGGGCGCAGGTGAAAGATTGGATGCCTTCATGAAATCAGCTCGTTATAAATACGAAGTAGGTATGCAAGACTTTGTAAATAAGCCCTGCCATTCCTGGTGGGAATTTATGTCGCCAAAAATTGCTGTCGGAGCGCTCAAACTGGATCTACTGACCAATTTTCGAAGTTATGTAAAAAAATTCTTTTCAAATCCCAAGCTCATTGCCCTCATGGAATTCCCGGTGATCTTCCTGGGTGCTTCACCTAGAAATATTCCGGCTCTATACAGTCTGATGACCTATGGCGGATACGGCCTGGGAACCTGGTATCCGGAAGGTGGATTCTACCAACTAGTCCTCGCTATGAAAAAAGTAGCTGAAGCGCAGGGCGTACAGTTTCATTTTAATCATCCTGTAGAAAAAATAAATACCTCCAACGGTGAAGTTACATCTCTTGAGATATTAGGTAAATCGTATTCTTTTGATGCAGTAATTGCTTCATCAGATTACCACCATACTGAAACACTACTTGATGAACAATACCGAAATTACGATGAGTCTTATTGGGAAGGTCGCACCTTTGCACCATCCTGCTTAATCTATTATCTGGGATTAAAATCCCAGTTACCTCGACTCACACATCATACCCTTTTCTTTGAAAATGATTTAGACACACATACTGATAGTATTTATGCTGAAAAAAAATGGCCCGAGCAACCCCTCTTCTATGCCTGTTGCCCTTCCAAGACTGATAGAATGGTGGCCCCGAATGGACATGAAAATGTATTTCTACTTATGCCCATAGCCACCGGCTTGCCTGACGATGAATCAGTAAGAGAAAAATATTTTCTTCAAATGATCGATCGTTTGGAGCAGCATACCGGCACATCTGATTTACTATCACAGATTGAATACAAAAAAAGCTACTGTGTCAGTGATTTCGTCCAAGACTACAATGCCTACCAGGGCAATGCATATGGTCTGGCTAATACACTATCACAGACGGCAGTACTGAAGCCATCTATTCGAAATAAAAAAATCTCTAATTTATATTATACCGGACAATTGACAGTGCCGGGACCGGGTGTACCTCCATCTATAATCTCGGGAAAAATAGTTGCAACTGAAATAATCAACCTTAATAAAAAGACCTATGAAAAAGCTGTTTGACGAATTATCTTACGATATAAGTAAGTCCACCACACGCAAGTATAGTACCAGTTTTTCAATGGGCATAATGGCACTACAACCCTCCATCAGACCTGCGATCTATGCTATCTATGGATACGTTCGCCTGGCAGATGAGATAGTGGATAGTTTTCATGATTACAATAAGGAAGGTCTCTTAGAGCAATTCAAGAATCAAACTACCCAAGCACTTCAGGAAGGCATATCTCTCAATCCAATCCTACATTCATTTCAGGAAACTGTGCGCCAATATAATATTGATATTCGACTCATCGAACAATTCCTAAAGAGCATGGAAATGGACCTGGAAAAGGTTGACTATAATAGTGACAAATACAATGAATATATATTAGGTTCGGCCGAGGTAGTAGGTCTCATGTGTCTACAAATATTTGTAGATGGGGATGCCCCAACCTATGAAGCGCTGAAGCCATATGCAATGAAACTAGGGTCTGCTTTTCAAAAGGTAAATTTTCTAAGAGACTTAAAAGATGACTACCAAGAATTAGGTCGAACTTATTTTCCGGATATCGACTTGACTTTATTTGACAGTGCCAGTAAGCGTTCGATAGAACAAGAAATAGAAAACGAATTTAAAGAAGCACTTATAGGAATTCGAAAATTGCCAGCGTCTTCCAGATTTGGAGTATATCTTGCTTTTAAATATTATCTGGTTTTGTTCCAAAAAATTAAAAATACTTCAGCTCAACAAATCCTAAACCAACGGGTGCGCTTGCCAAATGGTCGTAAAGCATTTCTAATGATGAGTAGTTACGTTCAATATAAAATGGCTTTCTTATGATCTCAGTAATATTATATATCCTATCTCAAAGTACCACTATGCTATCAATACATAACCTCACTATAGAGGAAGTTCGTCAGAATTATCAACTTGCAGTTTCAAACAAGAATATTTGCCGTAGCATGATTTCAAGTCTGGAGAATAACCCCAGATCAGCAGTAGAACAAGCTTACTGTGGTGCATTCCAGGCTATATGGGCCAATCATACTTCCAATCTTGGTGAGAAACTTTCTACCTTCAACAAGGGAAAGAAAAATATCGATGCTGCTGCTGAAAGGTCACCAAAAGACATTGAAATAAAATTCATTCGGCTTTCCATTCAGAAGTCCAGCCCCGCCCTATTAGGTTATAAAGACAAAATGAAAGAGGATCGATCCTTTATATTGAATAATAAACAAAAAATTACCTCTACATTGTTATCTACAATGATTGATAATTTATTAAAACAATAATTTAAAATGATTCATCAGATAAATAGAACACAGCAATTAAGTTGTGATATTTCGACAGCTTGGAAATTCTTTTCATCTCCCCATAATCTTTCACGCATTACGCCGCCTGAGATGAAATTTACCGTATTATCAGAAGGTCTATCAGAGCACATATTTAAGGGAATGACTATAGATTATAAAGTATCTCCCTTGCTGGGTATTCCCATGAATTGGCAGACGCTGATCACTGAAGTAAATGAGGAGAAAGACTTTACTGACACCCAGGTAAAGGGGCCTTATAAACTATGGCGACACTTCCACGAATTTATTCCGAATGAAGCCGGAGTTTTAATGAAGGACACAGTTGACTATGAACTGCCCTTTGGTATCATTGGGGACATTACAAACTCAATATTAGTTGGAAAAAAGATCGAATCAATATTTGACTTCCGCAACAAAGTTTTAGAAAAATTATTCAACACACAACCCTCTTTGGCATGAATTTCCTAGTAGTATTAATTACTTTTATTTTGATGGAAGGCGCTACCTGGCTTATCCACAAGTATGTAATGCATGGATTTCTGTGGTCTCTTCACAAAGATCACCATGATCACAGCACTGATGGACCTTTAGAAAAAAATGACTATTTCTTTGTAATTTTTGCGAGTATCGATATTCTACTTTTGGCGGTAGGCATACAACAAGATTTTAGCTATTTATTTTATATAGGCCTTGGTATTATTATTTATGGGATGGCGTATTTCTTCGTGCATGATATCTTCATTCACCAGCGTATCGGACTTTTCCGGAACACTCAGAATCCGTACCTTCTAGCTATTCGCAGAGCGCATAAGCAACACCACAAACACATGGGTAGAGAAGACGGAGAATGCTTTGGATTCTTATGGGCGCCTCTCAAATATCTAAAATTGTATCTAAACAAACAGTAAGATGCAATCATATACCTATATACTCATCGACTTTTTGACCGTCATCGTTTGCTTTATATTTTCATTCGATCGAAGAGTAAAATTCAATCGCCACTTTAGTGCTTTTCTAAAGGCAAGTACCTTGGTAGCCATTCCGTTTATTCTATGGGATGTACTATTTACCCACATGGGTGTATGGTGGTTTGATACCTCATATACTTTGGGTCTGACTATATTTGGCTTGCCGCTAGAGGAATGGCTTTTTTTCTTTTGCATCCCATTTGCGTGTGTATTTACGTATTACTGTCTGGATAAATTTTTTAAGTTCAATTGGACAATTAAGTTTAATGGAATTATTGTGTGGTTGATGATCTTGCTCTGTCTCATCGGAGTGATATTCTTCTCTCACAAGATTTATCCACTGGTTACTGCACTAGCTACTATTTCCACACTTATTTATTTGCACTATATTGCTAAGGTCAGTTGGATAGCTCAGGGCAGCTTAGTTTACTTAATACTTATGCTGGGTTTCTTTCCAGTTAATGGTATTTTGACCGGTACAGGTCTAAGCAGTCCGATAGTCAATTACAATCCAGATGAAATACTGAATATCCGTATGTTTACTATTCCAGTAGAAGACGCGATATATGGCTATACTCAGTTTCTATTGAATATCTATTTCTTCAAATTATTTCAAAACAAAACAGATGAATCTTAAATTATTTTTTGCACTTGCTTTATCCATATTTATTCTGTCATTTATCTTTTCATGTGCCGGAATTCCGAAAAATGCGAAGCCGGTCGAGAATTTTGAAGCCAAGCGATATTTGGGTGCCTGGTACGAGATGGCTCGTCTCGACTATAAGTTCGAAAGAGATATGGATAATGTAGTAGCTCAATATAGTATGAAAGACAATGGCGAGATAAAGGTCTTTAACAGTGGCTATAATACAAAGAAAGAAAAATGGACCTCTGCTAAAGGTAGTGCCAAGTTTACTGAAAATGAAAAAATTGCTGCGTTAAAAGTCAGTTTCTTTAAACCATTCTACGGAGGATATAACGTTATTGCAATTGACCCCAACTATAAATATGCATTAGTAGCCGGGTCTAATTTGAAATACCTGTGGCTTCTGTCTCGTGAGAAGACGATGCCCGAAGAGATCAAACAACAGTACCTAAAACTGGCAAAAGAAGTAGGCTATGATACTTCCAACTTGATATGGGTAGCACAGGATAAAAACAACCCCAATCTGAGTGGAAAATAAAATCATAATTTTTTGGTTCAGACGGGACCTTCGTCTTGAAGATAATGTCGGGCTACAGAAGGCTCTTGCTTCCGGTTATCCTGTGCTTCCACTATTCATATTTGATACTGATATATTGAGTCGTCTCGACTCTACCTATGATCGGCGAGTAGATTATATTCACCATTCGCTGCAAGCGATAAATAGCCAACTACATGTTAGTGGTTCTACCTTGCATACCTTCCATGGAAATCCGAAGGAAATTTTTGAGAAATTAATTCAGACTCACCAAGTACAGGCGGTCTATGGCAATCGCGACTATGAGCCATATGCCAATGAAAGAGATATTGCAGTAGCAGAATTATTAAATAAAAAAGGAATTGTATTTTACGATTTCAAAGATCAAGTAATTTTTGACCGAGCAGAAGTAATAAAATCGAATGGAGAGCCCTACACTGTGTTCACACCCTACGCTAAAAAATGGCGTGAAAATCTGAATGCAACCTCACTCACACCAATGAATGGTGATGTTAATAATTTCTGGAAAGAAACGGCCACTAACATAATGTCTCTGGAGGTAATGGGATTCGAAAAGACTGATTTGAAGTTCGAAGCACCTGCCTTACCATTGGATATTATCAAAAATTATGGGCTCAATCGGAATTTTCCGGCTATGGATCATACCACACACCTGGGAATAGCCTTGCGCTTTGGAACCATACCTATACGTCACTGTGTATCCATCGCTTTACAGTACAATGACATCTGGCTGTCAGAGCTCATCTGGCGGGAGTTTTTCATGCAGATCCTATATCATTTTCCACGTGTAGTAAATAATAGTTTTAAACCACAGTATGACCACATACAATGGAGAAATAATGAATCAGAATTTAATCTTTGGTGCGAAGGCAAGACGGGCTATCCGATAGTAGATGCGGGTATGCGGCAGCTCAATCAGACCGGCTTCATGCACAATCGCGTCCGGATGGTCACCGCCAGCTTTCTCTGCAAACATTTACTGATAGACTGGCGCTGGGGTGAAGCTTATTTTGCAGCGAAATTAAATGATTATGACCTCTCTGCCAACAATGGAAACTGGCAGTGGGCTGCAAGTACCGGTTGTGATGCTGCACCTTACTTCCGGATATTTAATCCGACCATTCAAACCACTAAATTTGATAAGGACCTAAAATACATCAGGCGCTGGAACCCAGACTTCGAGCACAACCCAATTGAACCCATCGTAATACATGAAGTGGCACGAAAGCGCGCACTGGAGATTTATAAGAGGGGGTTGGATTCAGAGAGGGCTAGAATGACTTAGCAGAGTAGTAAGCTCATCACCTTTTTATAAATCTTGCCACTCTTTCTTGATCGACGATATAATAAGATCCCGGTTTTAATCGAGCTACGTCAACTTCACTTTTAGATGAACTGAGGTTAAATATCAACACAATATTGCCCATAGCATCTGTAATATATGCCGAGCGGTCATTATCTAATCTCACATCGTTCGGAATGAAAATCCGATCTTTCACGAGTGAGGGATAGACGCTAAAGGGTTTATATGCAACCGATTTCACCTTAACCCGATAATTATTCTGCATCTTGAATTTTCTTACTGCTAAATCTATCTTACTTTGCTTGTAATAATCGCCTATCATGAATATAGTAGAATCATTTAATATCTCCAGATACAAATAATCCTCCGTCAAGCTCAGG
>Ga0154020_10002421_pt1 | contig 22779 bp, 18 predicted proteins | sample Klosneuvirus_201_FD_109709 | JGI IMG/M metagenome (GOLD analysis project Ga0154020, IMG submission 109709) | Active sludge microbial communities from wastewater, Klosterneuburg, Austria - Klosneuvirus_20160825_MG | ecosystem: Engineered > WWTP > Aerobic digester > Activated sludge | place...
CTATTGAAATATTCATATAGTTGAAAGTAGCCAGCAACAAGAGCATAAACACAACCACAAGTAGTGCGTAAACTCCTTGGGGTTCGCCAGAACCAACGATGCCACTTTCAATCTCATTACTTCTCGTAGTCAGGTCTGTAAGTAGATAAAATTTGAACTCTTCTGTTTTCCATTCTGGGAATGCTTCATTTTGTGTCGCTTTGTATTTGTTTGACAGCGCAGCAACCTCATCAATTGTATGACCAGGTTTTAAAAGTAAAAAGGTGGCATGAACTACATCGGCCCACGTGTGCGGATTTTTAGGATAGATTTTTTCGTGTGCTTCCATAGAGAGGAGGAAATCAAACTCCATGGTGTTATTAGCGGGCGGATCTAATACGGCACCAACCGTAAATTCTTCTAAATGGCCATTTCCGAATTTGACAGAAACAGTTTGATCGATTGGAGACGGATCACCAAAATATTTTTCGGCCATCTTTTTGGTAAGCACAATGTTTTGGGGTGATTCTAATACCTGAGTGCCGCCTTCTATAAATGGAAAATTGAATACTTTGAAAATATTTTTATCCGTGAAATAGAACCTTTCGCTAAACACTTTATCCTGATAGCGGAATGCTCCGGATCGAAGTTTGAATCGCACAACTTCTTCAATGGCCGGTATCTCTTCTTTCATACCGGGTGCCAGCAAATAAGGAGTTTCACTGAGGGTCCTTATTTTCTTACCAGCATTCACTACGCTGGTAATCTCATAAATTCGATCTCGTTTTTGTTGGAAATCATCGGTGTGGAAAAACTGATCGGCAAAAATGAAAATGGTAGTGGTTGCGGCAACACCCACCGCCAGGCCGAAAATATTAATGAACGAAGTTGCTCCGTTGCGCATTACATTTCTGAAGCCAATAAGTAAATAACTTTTTAACATACTGAGGAGGTTATTTGAATGCTTTGATTTTGATCGCCTTATATTTTTTAATCGAAAAAATCGGATCACATTCCAAGTGAATTGCCATTTGGCTTTGCGCGGATTTTCGTTTTGTGTTCGTTCAAATAATTCATACGTATCGCCCTGAATTTCTTCCAGCAACTCCGGACGACAATACCATTGCAGGAATCTATCGGCCCAGCGTGGAGGTAAATAGTTTGAAGGATTACTCACTTCGCAATGTTTTTGTAGGATTGGTTTTTACTGTTTTAAAACCTTGAACAAATATTATTAAAACAGTAAGAATACAAATTCCTGCAAAGGTTGAAACGAAAATCCACCAGGGCATATCTATCCGGTAAACAAACCCCGACAGCCAATGGCTTGCGCTATACCAGGTAAAAGGCATGGCAAGCATGGTGGCTAAAACAACGATCAATGCAAATTCTTTGGAAAGCATTAGAAAGATGTTTGGGATGGAGGCTCCAAAGACCCGCTTGATCCCAATCTCTTTTTTTCGTTTGATTACATTATAGGTTGCTAATCCAACGATGCCAATTATGGCTATCACCATAGCGATGATTGTGAAAAGCATAACCATTTTAGATGCAGTTATTTCTGTTTTATACATCGTGTCAAAAACTTCATCCTGAAAGGAATATTTCATGGTAAAGGTTGGCTCAAATTTGTTATAAGCAGATTGAATTATTTCAAGTGATTGTTGGGTTGCGCCCGGCTCATATTTTACAAAGAGACTTGAACAATTAAGTATTGGATGCATGTAAAAGACAACAGGAAATTTTTCGTTGCGCAAGCTTTCCGTGTGAAAATCATTGACAACACCAATGATCACGCAATTGGCATCGCCAATAGTAAACACCGCCCCGATTGGTTCTTTAAACCCCATAAGTTTTACCGCCTCTTCAGTTACGATTACTTCGGTATTAACAGTGTCAGCAATCTGAGGCGTAAATTGACGGCCTTCTAAAAGTTTTAAACCAAAAGTTTCGGGCAACTCATAATTGCAACCTAAAATCTGAAACGTAGCTGAACTATTTTCCGGCATGCCCTGCCACTTCACACCTGTGGTTCGGCCACTAAGGTTTAATGGATTGGCATTGCTGGCGGTTACACTTTTTATTTGTGGATGACTAAGTAATTCATTTTTAAATTCATCGTACTGTTTTAGTAGCTTATAGGTTGGTTCAATGCGCAAAATATTTTCCCGATCGACACCCAGATTTTTGTGCGTGATGAAAGAAAGTTGTTGAAATAAAATACCTGAAAAGATGATGATACCTATGGAAGCGCTGAGTTGCACAACTAAAAGTACTTTGCGTATTTGCTGGGCAGCTGAATGCCGAGTGGATAATTCTCCTTTTAAAACCTTTGCAGGTTCGTAACCACTCATTACAATAGCCGGATAAATACCTGCTGCTAAAGACACAATAAATAGAAATGCAAAGAGCGCGAATGGCACCCAACTTGAAAATAGTGATAGGTTGAGCGATTCACCAATCAGCGTACTGAAAAGTGGAAGGGTGAGCTGCGTAATGCCAATTGCTAAAATCAACGCAAGCAACACCACTAAAAAGGACTCACCAATAAATTGAACAATGATGCCCGATCGAAATGCACCCGTAGTTTTTCTAATTCCAATTTCTTTCGATCGGGTGGAGGCTCTTGCGGTGCTCAGATTCACAAAATTGATTACGGCCATAGCGATCACCAGAATCGCGATCACTAAAAAGAGATTTACGTATTCAATTCTTCCACCGACATTTTTACCATTTTCGAATTTACTTTTCAAACGCCATTCGGTAAGCGGATAAGCCGTATAACTTACTTTATCATTTTTGATACGCTCTGGTAACGCTGGCGATTCATTTAACTTTTGTGTGAGAAACTCTCCATCTATTTCTGAATTAGTTTTAAGATAAACCGGTAAAAAGTTAGAATAGAATTGTTCATCGTTAAAGCCCCGTAATTTTTTGAAAACATCAAGCGGAAGTAAGAAGTCAAATTGGATGGTTGAGTTTGCCGGCACATCCTTAAAAACAGAAGCAATCGTTACTTCATAATGATCATCTATCTTAACAACTTTTCCTATTGGGTCTTCCGTTCCATATAGAAGCACAGCCATCTTTTCGGAGATAGCCAGATTTTTCGGATTGCTTAATGGATTTGGATCTCCACTTAGTATTGGAAAATTGAACATCGAGTGAAAAGACTCTTCGGTATAGATGCCATTGGTATAAATGCATTCATTCGCTTTGCCTTCAGGGCGAAAACATAATTCGTTTGGCCAACGGGTTCCATTGATAACAATTGCTTTTTTAGCTACTTCGGGTATTGAAGAAACATCCAAATGCGAATCGGCTACATCATAAGTGGCAAGGTCACCATTTGCTTCAACATGACTTAGTACTTTATAAATTTGTTCAGGCTTATTATGAAATTGATCGTATGAACGCTCATTCAACACCCAAAGAAAAATAAGAAAGGCCGAAACAAAACTTACGGTTAACCCCAACACATTTAGCAAACTATGCGCTGGCTGACGGAAAAAATTGCGCATGGCAACTTTGAAAATGTTTTGTAGCATACCTCGTGTTAGTGTGTTATTTGTTAGAGATGATTTTGGTTTTCTAATGTTCCTAAGCCTAAAAAAACGCAATACATTCCAACTGAATTGTCGTTTCGCTTTGCGCGAATTCTCTTTACTCGTTCGTTCAAATAATTCATATGCATCGCCTTGAATTTCCTCCAACAGGTCTGGTCGGCAATACCATTCCAGAAATTTATTGGCCCAGCGTGGAGGCTTTACGCTCATACTAATTTGAATTGAAGCGCAACTTTTGGAATTTGACTGTATAACTGATTACGAACCTCATTCGATTCTTCTAAAGCCCGCTTGCCGGCAGCAGTCAATAAAAAAATTCTTTTTCTTCGTCCCCCGCGCTCTTCAGTGGGGTCGCTCATCTTTGATTTTAAGAAACCCTTGTCTTCAAGTCGCGTGAGCACGGAATGCACCGCACTAATATTGAGGCTACGCGCTACCTGTTTTTCAATTTCATCCATCACCGAAACCCCATAGGCTTCAGGGAATAAAACGCCCACGGTAAGAAGTACAAGCTCTTCTAACTCTCCTAAATAATAACCTTTCATTATACAGTAATTAAGTTCTACAAACGTGAAAGTAATTAATATGTTTCACTTTTGTGTAATTAATCAGATGGTCATTTATTCTTTTTAGAAGATTTTGTGATAGGCTGTATGAGTTTGGCCACCAGGCCTGTCCAACCTGTTTGATGGCTTGCCCCTAAACCACGACCGGTGTCGCCATCGAAGTACTCGTAGAAGAGAAGGTTTTTATTAAAGTCAGGATCGGATTGCAATAATAAGTTATCACCCAAGAACGGACGATTACCTTCTTTATCTTTTTTGAAGAGGCACACCATACGCTGCGATAATTCATCGGCAATTTGTCGAAGGTTCAATAACTTTCCTGATCCTGTTGGATGCTCAACTTTGAACTCATCACCATAGTAATGATGGAATCGATAAAGCGATTCAATGATTAGAAAATTGACCGGAAACCAAACGGGTCCGCGCCAGTTGCTATTGCCTCCAAATATATACGCGTCACTTTCACCGGGTTGATAGCGCACAGAAAATTCACTTCCGTTTGCATGGAGCACATAAGGCTTGTCCAAATGTATGCGTGATAAAGCCCGCACTCCGTATGGAGATAGAAATTCGTTTGTATCAAGCATTCGCTTCAATAGGCACTTCATGCGATGGCCTCGTAAAAGTGAAAGTAGATGTCTTTGGTTTTTACCCCGATCGCCCCAGCGCGAAATCAGGTTAGCGAGGTCGGGTCTGTTTTGAAGAAACCAATTTAACCGCGAAGTGAACTCGGGCATTTGTTGAAAAATTTCTTCGTCTAAAACTTCAACTGCAAAAAGTGGGATCAAGCCCACCATTGATCGAACTTTTAGTTTGATTCGTTCGTGGTTGGGTAAATGCAGTACATCATAAAAGAATTCATCTTCCTCATCCCACAAATTCACTCCATCCTTATTAACATTCGACATTGCCCCAGCGATGTAAAGAAAGTGTTCAAAGAATTTGGTGGCAAGACTTTGGTAGGTGGTATTTTCTTTGGCTAACTCGAGCGATATGCGCAACATGTTTAACGTAAACATGGCCATCCAACTTGTGCCATCCGATTGTTCGATGTAACCACCAGTAGGAAGTTGCATGCTACTTCGGTCAAACACTCCAATGTTATCCATACCTAAAAAGCCGCCCTGGAAAATATTATTTCCATGCATGTCTTTCTTGTTTACCCACCAGGTAAAGTTTAGTAGTAGTTTATGAAATATTTCTTCCAAAAATTTTCGATCGGCCTTACCATCCTGAAGTTTTCGATCGATTTTATAAACCCGCCAACTGGCCCATGCGTGCACAGGTGGATTAACATCACTGAAGGACCATTCATACGCAGGCAACTGTCCGTTGGGATGCATGTACCATTCCTTAGTGAGTAACATGAGTTGGTGCTTGGCAAACTCCGGATCTATCATGGCCAATGGAATAGCATGAAAGGCAAGGTCCCACGCTGCATACCACGGATATTCCCATTTATCAGGCATGGAAATAATATCTGCATTGTGAAGATGATTCCATTCACTATTGCGACCATGTTTCCGTTCGGGGGTTGGCGAAGGTTGAGTAGGATCGCCTCTTAACCAAACATCTAAATCGTAAAAATAAAATTGTTTACTCCACAACATTCCCGCCAAGGCTTGTCGTTGAATCATTTGCTCTTCAGTATCAGCAATATCTTTTTGAAGCCCGCTATAAAACTCATCGGCTTCTTTTATGCGCCCCTTTAGTATTGAGTCAAATTCTTGAAAAGGTTTGGTATGAAACTGTGAAGACAATCGAAGTCGCAATACTTTGGACTGTCCGGGTTCTATTTTCCAATCAGCACGAAAAGCGCACTTCGTTCCTTTTTTAATTTTATTGATGGCCGTTGGATAATTTGAAACGATGTAATCGTTAATGCCATCTTTAAAACTTCCCTCTTTATAATGTTGATGCAAGCGCTAGGTATTTGTTTCGTTCTCACAGAAGAGCGCTTCAGCTTTTCTATCGTCACAAAACAAATAGTAGTTCCCTAATTGCGAATGATTAACTTCTATCACACCCTTATCGTCTTGATATAGTTCAGGGATTTTGCTCTCCGTGCCCCAAGCCCAGGTATTACGAAACCAAAGTGTTGGCAGTACATCTAAGGCGGCTGCTTCCCCACCTCGGTTGGTAACCTGAATTTGCATAAGTGTGTCACAGTCATCGGCCTTTGCATAAGTAACTTCAACATCAAAGTATCGGTTGTCTGCAAAAATTCCGGTATCAATCAATTCAAATTCGCGATCTTGTTTACCTCGCTTACGATTTTCTTCTATCAGTTGCGCATAGGGATATTCTTGATGCGGATACTTGTACAGCATGCGCATATACGAATGGGTAGGCGTAGAGTCGAGATAGTAATAGAGTTCTTTTACATCTTCACCATGATTTCCTTCAGGATTGGTAAGACCATAGAAACGCTCTTTAATGATAGGATCTTTTTTATTCCATAGACCCAGCGATAAACAAAGTAGTTGTTGATCATCTGAAATTCCGGCTATACCTTCCTCGCCCCAGCGATATGCTTTGCTGCGAGCCATATCGTGCGAGATATAATTCCAGGCATCTCCCTTTCCGCTATAATCTTCGCGCACCGTTCCCCATTGCCGTTCTGTCAAATAGGGCCCCCATTTGCGCCAGTTCTTGATCTTATCCCGATCTTCAATTAATCGTAGTTTTTCAGCCGTCATGTAGCGTGAAAAGTAGTAAAAAAAAACTGAGAAGAGAGGTTCGTGTACTTTTCTAAATACAATTTTAAAAAAAGTACAAGACTGAAGTCATTCTAAATTAGTAATCAGCTAAAGTCTATGGGTTTTTTAAAAATTTAATGATTCTATTTCTGAACTAGTGTCCTATGATTGAAAAGATCGTCCCAGGCGCTTAAGGCAGGTTTAGCTTGCAGGTTTGTATCAACCAATCCCAGGCTTGCAAAAAGTTCAATGATAGCAGGAACATCTGGTGGCAGGCTTGCTAAATCGATGTCAGTAAATACCAACTGAAAGAGTGCGGTAGCCTGTACATCATCAAGCAAGTGGCTATGATGTTCGATGTATGTTTTTTGTATTTCGGACGAACTGGTAAATGATCCATTGCTGGTAGTAGCAGAAGCGGATGGCCATCCACCTTCCGTAATGAAAACGGGAAAAGTTTTTCCTTCCATTAGCCGCGAATAATAATTAAATGGAATGTCGGTTGGATTTGTAAATCCAAAATAAGCATACGATGAAAGTCCCACTTCCTTCAGAAACGGAAAGTCAACAAAATCTGTAGCTATGCCTTTATAAATTCCGCCCACCAATTTTCCCCACGCGTGGTCAACTTGCACACTGATGCTTAACGGAACATTGGGGTTACGAACTTTTATGAGGGCAGCCGCATCGTTCGCGGCTTTTTTCACTCCATTATATATAGCCGTTGAAGCCGCATCCCGAATTAGATTGGTTTCCAGGGCTAACCCCAAATGATCAGGCTTTAAAATACTGTCCATGGCAATCGTAAATTTTTTGTAAAGCAATTGCATGTCAGCATCGGCAATACTTTTTCCCACCGCTTGCAAGTCAAGGGCATCACTGGTGCGATCAAGCCCGTTTTGTGGATCAATGTAAATCCATAATTTAAAATTCTTACTGCGATAAAAATCAACGAGGTCTTTATAGTTATCAATCACGTAATCATTTACCGGTGTGCCATTTAATAATTCTTCCCAGGGCACTTCGGTTGTAATCATGGCCGCATCGGCTCGTTGTGTCCAAATATTAAGCGACTGCAGAATGAGATCAATATCAATCCGCGGAGCGGAGTTTTGAAACCCCATATAATATGTTCGGGTTTGCGGAACCTCATCATCCTTGCAGGAAGCGAGTAAGAGGCCAATTATTAAAAGTAATGTGATTCTCATCCCGTTAGTTTTTAATAATGGTATTCAGCTTTTTCCATAAATCATTTTGAAACAGAAAAGGCACAAGCCCGGTATCCGGATCATCGCCCATGCGCACAACCACAATATTCATGCTCCGCACCACATTTATAAGCTGCCCGTTTTTACCCATAGCGGCAAACATATCGGTAGGTGCATCGGGTGATAGCGATCCGGGAAAGGTAATCTGCGATTGAGGAATCCGGTACGAATCTTTTCCATTGAGCCACGTTAAGTATCCATAGGATAAATTAATGTTTTGAGAGGGTGTAGTCATTAAATTGAAATACGCTTCCGGAACAATCTGTGTTTCGTCCCACTTCCCTTTATTTAAAAGCAGCAACCCATAGCGCGCCATGGAGCGTGGTGTACTATAAAAAACATTGTTATCTCCGCTTTGAACGTATTGCCCATCCATACCGATTTTCGATTTCAATTCATCGGCTACATAAGTATTAAGATTTTTACCCGTGGCCGAAGTTAACACGCCATCTAATAATGTGTATGGCGCATTGTGATACGCCCACCTGGCGCCAGGTTCAGCTTTAAAAATCAGACAAGAAGGATCAGTGCAATCAGAATTAGTCACTCCATCATCCAAACCCGTTGTCATCGTTAGTTGATGGCGAATGGTAATTTTATTTTCTTGTGTTGTGGTTAGCGCTGTCCAGCCCGCACCTAAGTAATCGGAAGTTTTAGCATCAAAATTTATTTTGCCTTGAGATTCTGCAATACCTATCAGTGCTGAGGTCAACGTTTTTCCGGCCGAGGCCCAATACCAATTACTGGAAGAATTAAAATCAAGCGTTGTATTCACTAACTGTTTGCCAAGATATTCTTCAAGTACAATTTTCCCATCTTTCAATACCAGCAGCGCCCGACTATTGGTTGTTGCAAGAAACGTTTTCAATTCTGGAATCTTAGACTCCTCCCAACCCAGACTTGCCGGAGTGGTGGTTTCCCAAATTGTTCCGGTTGGCGGGAAATATAGTTGAGAATCTGGAATGGGATCCGGATCATTTCCTTTGCAGGAAATCGCAATCAATAAAATGAAAAACTTTCTCATAGTAATCCTTAAAGATACAGACTCTTCTGCTGGATTTGATATTCTAAATCGATAAGCGACAACTTCAACTTTTACAATTTTAGAGTAAGTTTGATTTATGGAAGACTTACTCGAGGCCGCAACTCGATTTATAAACACCACCTCGGGGCATATTTTTTTAACGGGCAAAGCCGGCACAGGTAAAACGACTTTTTTAAAACGCCTTAAAGAAGTTACTCATAAATCATTAATTGTTGTGGCACCTACGGGTATTGCGGCATTGAATGCGGGTGGCGTTACTATTCACTCTCAATTTCTATTACCACCAATAACTTTTTTACCCGACCGTAATTTGTCCGATGAATTATTATCTGGGGGCAGATTTCTCAATCAAAATGTGTTGGCTCGCAAGCACCCGCTAAACAGTCCGCGAAAGCAAGTGTTACGATCTATCGACTTGCTGGTGATTGATGAAGTAAGTATGCTTCGCGCGGATTTGCTTGACGCGATCGATTATCGCATGCGCGCTGCACGCGGAAATTTCAGACAAAGTTTTGGTGGTGCACAGGTTTTATTTATTGGCGATTTATTTCAGTTACCTCCGGTAGTGCGCAATGAAGAACAGTCGGTATTGAGTCAATATTATAAGAGCCCCTGGTTTTATGAAGCCAAGGCCCTGCAGGCCGAAGCGCCTGTATATATTGAGCTTGATAAAATTTTTAGGCAACAGAATCCGGTATTTATTGATTTGCTAAATAATTTGAGGAACAACATCGCTTCCGCAGAGGATCTTGCGCTATTGAATGAGCATTACAAAAGTCCTGATGAAATAAATGAGGTTAAAGAAGTCATCACGCTTACTACGCATAATTATAAAGCCGATGAGCTTAACAAGAAGGAATTACAACGTTTAGAAAAACCAACCCATTATTTTGAAACGCATGTAGATGGTGATTTTCCGGAGAGCATGTATCCGGTAGCTCATAGCATTGAACTAAAAGAAGGTGCGCAAATTATGTTTGTACGCAACGATTCTTCGGAAGAGAAAAGTTATTACAACGGAAAGCTTGCCACGGTTGTCAATATTAATGATGAAGAGATTGATGTAGAGATGGCTGAAACGCATCAACCCTATACCTTGAAACGCGAACGGTGGGAGAATAAAAAATATTCGGTGAATGGAACTACTAGTGAGTTGGATGAAGAAGTGGTGGGTTCGTTTGAGCAATATCCAATAAAACTGGCGTGGGCGATCACGGTGCATAAAAGCCAGGGGTTAACCTTTGATAAAGCAATCATTGATGCCGATCAGGCGTTTGCGGGTGGCCAGGTGTATGTAGCGCTTTCGCGATTGCGTTCACTCGATGGATTGATTTTAAGAAGTAAGATTAATGCATCGGCTATCAGTACCGATAGGCAAGTGGTTGAATTTGCGAAAGCGAATCATAAACCAAAAGAATTACTTGGCGTAATGAAAAACCGCCAGCGGGTTTTTCTTCAACAGGTGATGAACACCACGTTTGATTTTTCGACCATTCTAAAAGAGATTAACTATGTGCAGAAAGATCAAACGGATGGACTGGATGAAGAAACTATGAAGCCTGTGCTGGTGCAGCTTGCAAGTGCGCTGGAAGCAGAATCAGTTAATACAGAAAAATTCAGGCGACAACTAGCTGATTTATTATTTAAAGATGAGTACGGCAGCTTGCTTGAACGGTTGCAAAAGGGTCGCGCGTACTATCGCGTTTTATTAAGTGGCTTGCTGCGACAATTGTTAGTGCATCAGGAAACCATCAAGCAACTAACACGGGTGAAAACCTACCTAAATCAATTGAGTGAATTGGATATTTCGTTTAGTAAAAAACTGGAGGAGCTTGATAAAGCCTCGTTGTTAACAGAAGGAATATTGCAAGGCAATTATCAATTTGAGTTCGAAACGATTACACATCAGCGCAAGCAAGAGCGTGTGGATTGGTTAACCGAAATTCAAAAAGAAGTTGGGGGTTCTTCTCCCAAAAAGAAAAAACGGGTTGCGCGCAATTCGAAAAGGAATAAAGATGGATTAAGCACCTTTGATATTACCCTGGAGATGTTCAATAAAGGAATGACGATTGGGCAAATTGCCGAAGAACGTGGCTTGGTGGTAAGCACCATTGAAGGCCACCTCGGCAAAGCAGTTGAATCTAAGCAAATTGATATTTTTAAATTCATTCCGGAAGCAGATTATAAAGAGATTACGGATGCCATTGCGCAACTCCCGGAAGGTTTTATCTCAAAAGATTTATATGATGCGGTAAAAGGGAAGTATAGCTATGGCAAACTGCGGGCGGTGATCGCTCATGTTAAGAAGGAGTGAACAAGGTATATAGGTTCGACCCACAGGGACAAGTAGCCAGTTTCAGAGTAACTTGGAAAGAATAAAAAGGAACAACATCGACATGACGGAGAGAATTGCAGTTGAGACTTTAACATTGAGAGAGATTTCCAACCTCTTTAGACAATCGTTGGAAATGGCTTTTCCTAAATCAAAAGGCTCGATTGAAAATACAATCAAAAAGATTTTAAAAGCGAAAAAGAGCGAGTACAAATGGATAAAGACTTATGAGGAATTCAAAGGAGCAAAACTCAATTTTTACTGCCAAAAAGTATCTAACGCGGATAGCCCCATTGTTAGCATAGGAATGACTCATAGAACCTACAACTTCCGTTGAAAGGAATAGTTTTAATAGGTTACTGATTTTGCATTAGGGATAGTAGCGGAAATCCTTTTTGCTTTTTCGCAAAAAGATTGCAGCGGATAGCCCGCCCCAAGCCTACGCTGCCGCTTCGGCTCGCAGGCGAAGGGGAATGCCCAACTGATTTTTCTTCTTATCGTGCGCGTTTGTAATGTGTTTTGATAATTATCTAAGTTTTAACTCCACTCATAAAATTCTTCGCGCAAATCATTTTCTAGGTTCTTATCTTTCTATCTAAACTTGAACACCATGAAGTACTCTTTCTTTTTGTCATTGGTTTTGTTAATAACTAGTGCGCATAGCCAAACACTCGATCCCTCTTTTTATTCAAACTATAAATGGCGCAACATTGGCCCACAGCGTGGTGGTCGCTCGCTTGGTTCTTCGGGGAGTCCGGGAAGGCCGAACGAATATTACTTTGGTGCAACGGGTGGCGGACTTTGGAAAACAACCGATGGAGGACAAGAGTGGGCTCCGGTAACGGATGGAAAAATTTCAAGTTCATCAATTGGTGCTGTAGCCGTTGCTGAAACCAATCCGGACATCGTTTACATCGGTGGTGGCGAAACGCAACTTCGTGGAAGCATTACGCAAGGCGATGGCGTTTATAAAACTACGGATGGTGGAAAAACGTGGCGACATATAGGTCTTAAAGAAACACAAGCGATCGCACGTATTCGCGTTCATCCTACAAATCCTGATATAGTTTATGTAGCTGCGTTGGGTCACCCTTATGGGGATAATGAAGAACGCGGAGTTTTCAAATCAATTGATGGTGGCAACACCTGGAAGAAAGTTTTATATGTAAGTCCGAAAACAGGAGCTGTTGACTTGATTATTGATCGCACCAATCCAAAAATTTTGTATGCCTCTACGTGGCAAGTATATCGCAAGCGTTGGAAGATGTGGGGCGGTGGCCCGGAATGTAAATTATGGAAATCAGAAAATGGGGGCGACACGTGGACGGACTTAAGTGCAAACCCCGGAATGCCTGCTGGTCCGTTAGGAAAAATTGGAATCACGGTTTCGCCTGTTGATGGCAAAAGATTGTGGGCAATCATTGAAGCAAATGATGGCGGTGTGTATCGCAGTGATGATGCCGGTGCGAGTTGGAAGAAAGTAAATGATGAACGCAAGTTGCGACAGCGCGCATTTTATTATTCGCGCATTTATGCCGATCCTCAAGATCGTGAAACCGTGTATTGTTTAAATGTTGATTTCTTTAAGAGCACCGATGGTGGTTTAAAATTCGATACAGAAATTAAAGTACCACATGGTGATAATCATGATTTATGGATCGACCCAAATAATCCGTTGCGCATGATTACCTCAAATGATGGTGGTGGAACCGTATCAGTAAATGGGGGCATAAGTTGGACAGCCGAAGATTATATTACCACACAATTTTATCATGTTACTACAACCAACCATGTGCCTTATCATGTTGCCGGTGCACAACAAGATAACTCAACCATTGCTATACCCAGCGATGGCTGGGAGCACATGAACGTATTGGGCGAATGGGGTTATGATGTGGGTGGTGGCGAGAGTGGATACATTACGTCACACCCAAACAACCCCGATATATTTTATGCGGGGAGCCAAGGTGCGTTGCTTACGCGATACGATCGCACAAACGGGCAATCGCGCGACATACAAGTTTATCCAAGATTTTTTTCGGGTGAACCAGCAAGTTCATTACCCGAACGTTGGCAGTGGACGTTCCCGATTGTGTTTGCACCTAAAGACGCCAACACATTATATACTTGCTCGCAACATGTTTGGAAAACAACTAATGATGGTCAGAGCTGGGAAAAGATTTCTCCTGACTTAACCTATGCCGATCCAGAAACATTAGGCGTAACCGGTGGCGTGATTACGAATGATATGAATGGCCCTGAGATTTATGCAACTGTTTTTGCGTTGGCACCTTCTAACCACGACATCAATACTATTTGGGCAGGATCGGATGATGGTAAAATTAACATTACGCGAGATGGGGGAAAGAAATGGATTGACATCACACCTAAAGAATTACCAAAACATTCGGTGGTAGCTATCATTGATGAATCAAAACATAATCCAGGAACGGCTTATGTAGCGGCCTTCCGCTATCAGGTAGATGATCGACAGCCGTATGTTTTCAGAACAAGAGATTATGGAAAAACCTGGACGAAAATAATTAGCGGAATTAAAGACGGACATTTTGCACGCTCTATTAGAGAAGATAATGTGCGCGCTGGACTTTTATTTTTAGGAACCGAACATGGCGTGTATGTTTCGTTTAATGCCGGAGATAGCTGGCAGCCATTGCAATTAAATTTACCCGATACACCTATTCGCGATTTAGTGGTGAAGAATGATGACGTGGTGTTAGGTACACACGGTCGTGGCTTTTGGATTTTAGATGACATTGGTCCGTTGCGTCAAATGACTGGCGATAAAGTAAATGCCGCAGCGATATTATTTCAACCTTCGGATGCAATCCGTGGAGTTTATGATGCAGTGTTTCAATATTATTTAAAGAACAAAGCTGACTCGGTGGTGTTTGAAATTCTGGATGCCGATGGAAAACTGGTGCGAAAGTTTGTGGGTAATAAGCCCGAAGAAAAAGCTGAAGGTGGCAATTGGTGGGAGAGACCTGAGTCGAAGCCAACTACGGCTGCAGGATTAAATTCGTTCAGTTGGAATTTGAGATACCCAGGTGCTACCATATTTGATGGAATGATTATGTGGGGGGCGAGTCCTAAAAGTGGACCTAAGGCACCCATCGGAAAATATCAGGTGCGAATAACTGCCGGAAAATATTCTGAAACAAAACCATTCAATATTAAAATCAATCCGAACTTAAAAGGAGTGACGGAGCCAGATTTAAAAGAGACATTTGATTTGGCGATGAAAATCCGCGATCGGGAGAGTGCTGCTAACGAAGCCGTGATCAACATCCGTAAAGTAAGAAAGCAATTTGAAGAAGCGTTGAAAACAAATACGGATGCGAGTGTAGCGGCTAATGCTAAAGACTTGATGGCTAAGTTAACGGTTATTGAAGAAGATTTGTATCAGACAAAAAACAGAAGTGGGCAAGATCCTTTGAACTTCCCGATTAAGTTGGGCAATCGTATTTCGGCAATACGCAGTAGTTTGGAGAGTGGCGATAACAAACCGACTGCGGGAGTTTATAAAGTGTTTGATGAATTGAACAAAGAACTTGATGGTCACTTGAAGAAGTTACAACTTGTGATGTCTGGTGATATGCCAAGCTTAAACCAGAAATTAAATTTGAAGAACTGAAGTTCGCCCAACATTCATAACATTCATTTCCATGGCCTGTGTCTTCACAGGCCATTTTTTATTTGCCTCTTCTTTGAAAAGCCTTAATTGAATCAGTAATTAAAACTCAACATGCGCACGCAATCCAATCACTGCAGCGGGTCCACGATCTTTATTATAAGCGGGGTTTGTTACAAACTGAAAATTAGGAGTGAGGTAAAACGTATCAGAAAATAAATTAGCGCGGTAAAAAATTTCTGTTGTCCACTCTTGGCCATAGTTGAGTTGGCCATCGCCTATAATAAAACCATACCCACCTGCTGCAAGATAATCTCTATGATAAGAAGAGAGTCCGTTAATCACTGTGCCGATTCCGCATTGATCATTTTGTCTTTTCCAAATAGAGCCATCAATGTATAACCCTATGCTTGCTGTGCGATCAATTTCAGTAAACGCCCACGATTCGTTGTGTCCGTCATTCCAACCCGCTCGGGCAAAAAGCCCGATGTCCTTTGTTAATGCTTGTTCAAGATTAATACCATAGCCGTACTTTGTTCGTCCATAAGTTCTCGTTGTTGTTATGTCGGGGCTTGCTGGATTTTCATTAATGGCCTGAACATAATTACCCATGTGTGCATGTGTTAAATACGCAAGTAATTTTATGTTTCCTGGCTGTTTACTTATAGTAAAAGGTACCTCGAGCTCAACAACATTTGAGTTGGCTTCAGCATATTTTTTATCCATCACATTGCCATTAGCTTCCGCAGGAACAAGCGTAGTGGCCGCACGAATAGAATATCTTGGAGTTCCATATTCAACCACCAAGCCCCAGGTATAACCACGCACGTTAGCGGGATAATCCCATGCGCCATTACTCATCAGTGCCCAGTTAAAAAATTGCGATCGCGGGTCGTGACTGTATGTGTTTTTATCGAAATAGTCGGCAATGCTAAACTTACCGGCCACTATATCAATATATTTTTTTGTCCGCGTTTTGTAAACATCATTTGCCCCCTCGCCAACATTCTCTTCTTCGCCTCCTAGTGAGAAGGTTTGTTGAAAAAATCCACGTGCAAGGTATAATGTTGGCGATGGATTGCCCACCCGAAAAGCTTCGCCATTCGTAAAGCCGGCAATGCCTTGCGCGCTGCTAATGCCTGAGCCACCCGCTATTTCGGGGTTAATATAAAGGGCAGCACCTTTCCATAATTTAGTGCCCCAAAAAATGGTAGACGTAAGAGTAGTTGCGCTTTCGGCAGGCCCTATTAAACTTTTGTCACCGGTATACGGAGCATTCATTTTGTATTTATGCTGCGTTACGGTAGTTAGCTGAAAGTGAAAATTACTATTCAAATTTTGTAGGCTGTCGCGAATGCGGGGCTCCTGAGCCACGCATTCGATTGCGAGAAGTGCGCAAAAAAGTACTAAGATGAATTTCATAGAAATGAAAAAGTGCGGAAAGGTAGAATTAAAATTATCAGAAATCTGACCCAAGAGACCGAATAAATTTCGAATCTTATTTGCCTTAGTCCGTATTATTTAATTTCTCCAATTTTACATTGGGTTTTGCATACTCGAATCTGCCAATCAACTGTGTGCTATAATAGCCATCAATGCCGTTACTGGAAACCGAACCAGATTTATCTAGCGTAAGAAATCCATCGCTTAGTATAATATCATCCGTTAACATGACGTGAATGACTTCCCCAATCACTAAAAATGTGTTGTTAAGTTTGATCGGAATTATCTCAGATAGTTTGAGAGCATACTTCACGCTGCTTTCCTTTACAAATGGTGCTTTTATACTTTCCTGAAAAACTGGAGTCAGATCTGTCTCGTCAAATTCACTAATTCCTTCCGGATATTTTGCGCTTGTTTGATGAGCTTTTTCTAAAAAGGAAGCATGGACATGATTGATTGTGTAACTACCCGTATTTTGAATATTGGATAGTGTATGCGGAGCGGCTTCAACGGGTCTGTTGATAAACCCAACCAAGGCCGGATTGGAACCAATGTGTACGATACTGCTGAAGATAGCAAGATTTGGGTTTCCATCCTGATTGACGGTACCAATCAGACATACGGATTTAAAACCAGTAAGACCGTTAATAAAATTAGCGCGATAAAATAGCTCCCACAATTGAAAGGTTGAAGAATTGATGATTTGCATATCTCTTAAAAGGAATTTGAAAGAAAATTGTTATAAAAAAATCAATTAAGCTGGCTAAGGGAACTCTAACAGTTGAATAGTTGTATATACAACAGTTGTGTCTTTTTAATCAACTTTAATACTTAAAAACAATGAAAACTTTACTTCATAAAGCCAATACCCGAGGCCATGCTAACCATGGCTGGTTGGATACAAACCATACCTTTAGCTTTGCGCATTACCACAACCCCGAGCGCATGCATTTTGGTGTGCTTCGCGTTCTTAATGATGATTTTGTTGATGGCGGTAAAGGATTTGGAACTCATCCCCACGACAACATGGAAATTATTTCTATCCCTTTGTCAGGCGATCTTGAGCATAAAGATAGCATGGGCAACACAACCGTAATCAAACAAAATGATGTTCAGATTATGAGTGCCGGTGCCGGAATTCAGCACAGCGAATACAATAAGAACAAAGATCAGAAAGTAAACTTTTTACAGATCTGGGTTTTTCCTAAAGTGCGAAACATTACACCGCGCTATGGTCAACTTACTTTTACACCTGAAGATCGGGTAAACAAACTTCAACAGATTGTAAGTCCGGTTAAGGAGGATGAAGGAGTTTTGATTAATCAGGACGCCTGGTTTCATTTAGGTAATTTGAAAAGTGGCTTTAGTTCTGACTATAAGATCAAGCAAAAAGGAAATGGTGTTTATGCTTTTGTTATAGAGGGCGATGTAACGATCAATGACCAGAAGCTGAATAAGCGCGATGGTTTTGGAATATGGGATGTTGATGCATTATCTATTCAAGCTGATACCGATGCTGAATTATTATTAATGGAAGTACCAATGAATTAAACAAGAGACCCTACTCCCTTCTCCTCTGTAGAAGGGGCGGGGATGAGGTTATGAAAACAAGAACAGTATCCCGATTATTATATGCGCATAAAGTTGACATGGATGGAATGCCCATTCGTCAACCATTGCCAACACAACAAGTTCAGCAAATTGATCCCTTCCTTTTGTTGCATCATGCAGATATAAAGGCTCCGACTCATATTGATCCAGATGATGCCGGCATTGGGCCACATCCACACCGGGGATTTTCACCGGTCACTTTTATTTTCAAGGGTGGGGTTCATCATCGCGATAGTCGTGGAAATGATAGTACCATTTATGCTGGTGGAGCCCAATGGATGAATGCCGGTATGGGAATTCTTCATAGCGAACGACCACCACATGATATTCATGAAATTGGTGGCAGGCAGGAGATTATTCAATTGTGGATTAACACTCCGGCAAATAATAAAATGGATCAGCCAAAATATTATCCGCTTAGCGCGGAAGCCGCGCCTAAATTTAAAAGCGATGATGGCAAGGTAACGGGCAAAGTTTTTTCTGGCGAAGTACTTGGCGTAAAAGGACCTATTCCATCGCACACAGTTGTTAATACCGCTACGCTTGAGTTTAAGAATGGGGGAAAAATTTCTATACCATTACCGGAATCACACAACGCCATTATTTATCTGTTGGATGGTAAACTTACCGTTGCCAGATTTGGTATGGTAGAAGGTTTACACATTGTTCATTTTAAAAATGATGGCGAGGGTATTGCGCTTGAAGCACTGGAGGACACGCGCGTTTTATTATTAAGCGGTGAGCCGTTGAATGAAGAAGTAGTTTCGCATGGTCCGTTTGTAATGAATACGCAAACACAGATTATGGAAGCCATGCGCGATTATCAAATGGGTAAAATGGGAATTTTAATTGAAGAGTGAACTGTTTATAGTTCTGCGTGTTTGATAAAAAAGAATAATATTTATAGCAGAAACTATTACCAGCCCTATGTCCAAATCAAGTGAGTATGAATTTCATGTGGTTGATTTAATTAAACAACGAAGAAGCCGCAGACCTTATTCAGCAAAAGGGATAGAACAAGAAAAGATTAATTCCTTGTTTGAAGCAGCCCGCTGGGCGCCAAGCAGCAATAACGAGCAGCCCTGGGTTTATTTATATGCAACTAAGGAACAGCCTGAACTTTGGAATAAAATTTTTGAAACCCTGATGGAAGGAAATAAAATTTGGGCAAAGCATGCGCCCTTACTCATCCTTGCTATGAGTCGCAACAACTTTGTTAGTAACGGAATGCCCAATGGATCGGCCAAATTTGATTTGGGTGCAGCCAACATGCTGCTTTCATTGCAAGCTACTGAGCTTGGATTAAATGTTCATCAACTTGGAGGGTTCGAAAAACAAAAAGCGATTGATACGTTAAATATTCCACATACGCACGACCCTGTTGTAGTATTGGCTGTTGGATACCTGGGTGAGATAGATGTCTTGCCAGATTTTTTAAAACATCGTGAAGCGGCAGAGCGCGAGCGATATACACAAGAATTTTTTGTGATGAACAAACCCTTTTAAAAATGGTAACTGCAATTATTGGTAACGATCATTATCGCACTGAACTAATCGCTTCGGGCAAGACTGTTATTGCTGATGAACCGGAAGAGGTAGGTGGAACAAACCATGGACCAGCGCCCGGAGAATTTCTAATGATCTCACTAGCTTCGTGCACTGCCATCACTCTTCGCATGTATGCGGATAGAAAAAAATGGGCAGTTGATAAAATTAAGGTGGAGGTTAGTTTTGAAAAAGCAGAATTTAAAACAATTTTTACTCGCGAAATTTACCTGGAAGGAAATTTATCTTTGGAGGAAAGACTAAAACTATTAGAGATTGCAGAAAAGTGTCCGGTGCATAAAATACTTTCTAATCCAATTGAAATTGAAACCAAATTGTCAATTAACTAGTATCCAGTAACCAGCATCTAGCTATGAAAGACATCACCAAAAAATATACAAACGGAGAAGTAACCGTAGTTTGGAAACCCAATCAATGCATTCATTCCACTATTTGCTTTAAAGGCCTAAGTTCAGTTTTCGATCCGCGCAAGCGCCCTTGGGTAACTGCCGAGGGTGGCACCACACAACAAATAGTTGATCAGATTAAAAAATGTCCATCAGGCGCGTTGAGTTATTTTATGAATGCAAAGGCCGAAGGTGAAATTAAAGTAGATGCAGAAACGATCGTTGAGACAATGACCAACGGACCGCTACTGGTATATGGAAATGTAACCGTGAAAGATGCAGCTGGAAATCTAACTAAGAAAAATAATGTTACTGCATTCTGCCGCTGTGGTGGCTCAGGGAATAAACCATTTTGTGATGGTTCGCATAAACGAATTGACTTTAAGGGATAACTAACTCAATCCTTCGGGTGTACTTAGCTTTTCTTCCAATAAGACTTTATTCAACTACAAGTTGTTGATTCAGCGCTAACGAGTATTTTTGCAGTTCATTCAACCTTATTAACATGAAACAATTACTGAGTCTACTTCTTATTATTACAATGATGGCTGCCTGCCAGAATAAACCAACTATAATAGCCAATACTTATGGTGAAGCAATTACTACTGATGGTGCGTTTGCGTTGGCAAGTTTAAATGAAGCGGTAGGAGATCAAGATTCTGTAATTCTTACCTTAAAAGGAACTATTGAAAAGACCTGTGCAAAGAAAGGGTGCTGGATGACCGTGCAAGATGAGAACGGAGTAGCTACCCGCATAACTTTTAAAGACTATGGATTTTTTGTACCTACCGAAGGTGCTGATGGAAAAGAGGTTGTCTTTTCAGGAGTAGCCAAGCGCAAGGTAACCGATGTTGCCACGCTGCGCCACTTTGCAGAAGATGATGGAAAAACTGAAGCTGAGATCAATGCCATTACCGAGCCTAAACAAGAAATTGAATTTGTGGCTACAGGCGTAGTAATTTACGACAAGGACACCAAAAAATAATTTTTCCTCCTGTCAAATATCCCGGGTAAGTTGGATGCTCCTTCTCATGTCCGGGATATTTTTCTAGTAACTCATTCCGATCGGCCCTCAAAATCACGAAAGAGGAATCTGGCGACAGGGTACAGCAGATTAGTAACACAGATTTAATACCAATTGAATTAAGATCAATTAGATTTTGAGTAAAAAATTTCATCTTGCTTTGGAATCTGGAGTTAGGCAAGCCCTTGGGCAAAGGCGCCTGACAGCTCATTGCGGAAACTCAAAGCTGTCTGACGCCTTAGTACTACGTAAGTCCAGTTAGAATCTTTATGATCAAGCGAATTATTTTTTCTTTTCTATTTCTGTTTACCTTTTTAGCATCAAAGGGGCAGCAGGAAACCATTCCCTATGTAATTCTGGTTTCCTTTGATGGCTTTCGGTATGATTATGTTAAAAACTTCAATCCACCCAATTTCAAAAAATTTATTGCTAACGGTTCGCAAGCCGAAGCAATTATTCCCTCTTTTCCCAGCAAAACATTTCCCAATCACTACACATTGGTTACGGGATTAAATCCGGGTAACCACGGTTTAGTTGATAATCGGTTTTATGATTCAACGCGCAAGGTCATCTATACCATGAGCGATAAAGTTAAAGTTGCTGATCCATACTATTATGGTGGCGTTCCGCTATGGGAACTCGCAAAAAGAAACGGTGTTAAGTCAGCTTCGTTTTTTTGGGTAGGATCTGAACTGACCGATGAATCGCGCAGGCCAGATTACTATTTTCCTTTTGATGATAAAGTTGATCCTAACAAACGGGTTGATCAGGTAATTACCTGGCTAAAGTTGCCCGCGGCCGAACGACCACATTTGATTACGTTATATTTTTCATTTCCTGATCATGAAGGGCATAATTTTGGTCCTAATGCAGAGCAAACAAAACAAGCAGTGCTTCGCGCTGATTCGCTATTAGGAAATTTGATGCAAGAAGTTGAAGCCACTAAACTTCCCGTAAATGTTATCTTGGTTTCTGATCATGGTATGAAAGAGATAACAGTTAAAGAAGAAACCTACATTTTTATTGATGAATTAATTGATCGGAAAAATCCGGCTGTAATAATCGCAAATGGGGGTACACAAACTCACCTCTACATTCAGGATAAACACAAGCAAGACTCTGTGTATGCTGTTTTGAAAAAGAACGAAAAGAATTACACCGTTATGCGAAAGAGTGAATTTCCTAAGCGTTGGCAATACAATAATTATCGGGTGGGAGATTTAATGGTGATGGCCGACCCTGGATATTATATTAGAGAAGGAAGTCGCGAACGATTTTTAAAGAGTGCAAAAATTGGAAGTAAGGAAGGTGTTCACGGTTACGATCCTGCTGATGTGTTAGAGGTGCGTGGAATTTTTTATGCACAAGGGCCAAATATAAAATCAGGACTTACACTAAAGCCCTTTCAGAATATTCATGTGTATCCGCTTGTTGCGAAAATTTTAGGATTGCCTTTGCCTAAGATTGATGGGAAGGAAGAAGTGTTGGAAAAACTATTTAAGAAGTAAGGAGCACGAACTTCAAGGGTCTGTAAAGTAAACTGTGTCAGTTAATAATTATTGTAATCATATCTGATGTTGGAATGTGGTCAACTCCCATGCAGTTGGCTTGGTGCAATGTTATAAAATTTAGTTGGGAGTTGTCC
>Ga0154020_10002422_pt1 | contig 22776 bp, 19 predicted proteins | sample Klosneuvirus_201_FD_109709 | JGI IMG/M metagenome (GOLD analysis project Ga0154020, IMG submission 109709) | Active sludge microbial communities from wastewater, Klosterneuburg, Austria - Klosneuvirus_20160825_MG | ecosystem: Engineered > WWTP > Aerobic digester > Activated sludge | place...
CGATGAGGAGGATCGAGAGCTTCAGATCGTCGCGGATCTTGCGGATCACGCGCATGAGATCCTCGGTCTCGGTGTGGTTCATCCCCGCCGCCGGCTCATCGAGTAGTAGAACCTTGGGCTCGGTAGCCAAGGCCCGGGCGATCTCGAGGCGGCGCTGCGCGCCATACGGAAGGCTCGAGGCGACCGCGTCGTGCACGCCGGAGAGGCCGAGCACCTCGAGGAGCCGCGCGGCCTGATCGAGCTGCCGCCGCTCCTCCTCTCGAGCGCGCCGGGTGCCCACGATCGCGTCCCAAAACCCCGCGCCTCGCCGCATGTGGCAGGCGATCTTGACGTTGTCGAGCACCGACAGCTCCTTGAAGAGCCGGATGTTCTGAAAGGTCCGGGCCACGCCGGCCAGGGCGCGCTGATGCTTCGGTCCGCTCAGCTCCGCGCCGAGGAGCCGCAGCTGGCCCTCGCTCGGCGCGTAGACACCGGTGACCACGTTGAAGGCGGTGGTCTTGCCCGCGCCGTTGGGCCCGATGAGCCCCATGAGCGCGCCCTCCTCGAGATCAAAGGACAGATCTTCGATCGCCACCAGGCCACCAAAACGCATCGTGACCTTGGCCAGCTCGAGGACCGCGCGCTTCACTTCGCCCCTCGCAAAAAGGAGATCTCGCTCGAGCCAAAGAGGCCGCGGGGCCGGGTCATGGGGACGACCATCAAGAGCAGCCCGTAGAGCACCAGGCGCAGATCGTAGCCCGTCAGCTCTTTGATCGGGCGCAAGGCCTCGGGGAGGATCGAGAGCACGATCGCCGCCAACACCGAGCCCGAGATCGAGCCGAGGCCGCCGACGACCACCATGGCCACGAACTCGATGGAGCGCATGAAGCTGAAGCTGGTCGGGTTCAGGTACAGCTGAAAGTGGGCGAAGAGCGCCCCCGCCACGCCGGCGAAGAAGGCCGCCAGCACGAAGGCCTGCACCTTCTGCTCGGTCGCCGAGACGCCCATCGCCTCGGCCGCCACCTCGTCCTCGCGGATCGCCAGCATGGCCCTCCCCATCGTGGAGAACTTCAAGCGGTAAGCGACCAGGATGGTGAAGCCGGCGGTGCCCCAGATCCAGACGAGATCGGCGGGCTCGGCCGAGGCCGGCATGGAGAAGCCGCGCGAGCCCCCGAGCGACTGGGCGTTCTCCAACATCACCCGGATGATCTCGCCAAAGCCCAAGGTGGCGATCGCCAGGTAGTCGCCCCGGAGCCGGAGGGAGGGCAGGCCGACCAAGAAGCCGGCGGCGGCCGCCAGGAGCCCGCCGAGGAGCACCGCGGCCGCGAGGAGCAGCTCCCGGCCGGCCAGGCTCTCGGCCAGGGGCAGGTCTTTGGCCCAAGTGGCCCAAGCCGCAGCAAAATAGGCCCCGATCGCCATGAAGCCGGCGTGCCCGATCGAGAACTGACCGGTGAAGCCGTTGACGATGTTGAGCGATACCGCACCGATCACCGCCAGACCGGCCATCATCGCGATACGTGCGTAGTAGCTGTCTTGCCCGCCCGGCAGGACGAAGGAGAGGACGATGAGGAGCGCGAGGAAGCTGCCGAAGGCGGTCCAGGCATTCCGCATCGACACCCCCCCTACACTCAGAGCACGGAAAGTGCGAAAGAAAACTGCCCTGGTGGGCCCATGACGCTCCCCCTCTTGACGCTCGTCTTCCTCACCCTGGCCGGGGCGCCCGAGCGCGGAGCGCTGTCGACGCGCAGCTCGACCACCGTGGGGACCGCAGACCCGGCGGCCGAGGACGACGAGCATCGCCCCGTCGACGTCCCGGAGCCGGGCACCAATGAGCGGCTGATCGCGGACATCCGCGCGACCACCGGGGAGGTCACGCTGCCCGAGCTGGTCGACGAGATCTTGTCCGATGTCGTGGCGGAGCTGGCCAGCCGCCCGGCCAAGGTGTTCTCGCCGATGGCCATCCGCTCGGTCACGCTGGGGAACAACATCGACCCCTCCTACAAAGAGCGGCTGGTCAGCGCGGTCGTCATCGCCGTCCACGCCGGCACTGACGTCCGCATGATCGAGTGCCTCGAGTGCCAGTCCACCAAGACCCAGGTGGAGGACGGGCACGTCGTGGTGACCCGCGGCATCGCCGACGGCGAGCAGGCCCGGCGGGTCGCCAAGACCATCGGCGCCAAGTCCTTCCTCGACGTCAGCTTCCGCTTCGAGCCCAGGGACGGCGTGGTCGAGCTCGGCTTCAAGGTCGTGCGGGGGGAGGACGGCGTGATCTTATGGGCCGACAACTTCCGCGCCGACGAGACCACGCCGATGCTCCTCCGCTCGTCGTATGCGCCGCAAAAGCGCAAGGATCGCCTGCGCGATCTGGAGATGTTGCTCGAAGGCCGCCCCCTCTACGGCTACGCGGCCTCGGCCGGTTTCATGCTCCTGCCCTATGACGACCCGGTCGACGGCGACATCGCGGGCGCCACGGCCGGATACCGCATCTATGAGCGCTTCGGCGTCGATCGCCAGGTCATGTTCGGCCTCGACGCGATGGGCTTTTTGAACACGACCCGACTCACCGGAGGTCTGCTCTCGGCGGGCTCTTGGTGGGTCTTTCCACGCCCAGACCTGGTGCATCCCGAGTTTCGCTTCGGCGGCAAGGCCGGCGCCTTCGTGGCCGGCAGCAAGGGCAACGCAGCCATCTTCCAGCTGGGGGCCGAGATGCTGCTGCGCTACCGTTTTGGCGTGTACGCCTACATCCTGTTCATGACCAAGTCGGAGCTGGAACCAGGAAAGAACCTCGGCGGCGTCGGTGGGGCGGCCGGGATGTCCTTCAACTGGTAGAGAGAGAACGCATGCCGATGTGGAGGAGCTACCGAATCGCCTGGGCCTCCCTCATGGTCGCCTTCGCCCTCGGCTGCGCGGGCGCGCCCCGGACCATCAAGATCCCCGAGTCGGCGGTGGTCCCCCCGCCAAAGAGTGGGGCCAAAGGAGCCCGCGGGGCGGTCGATCCCTATGTGATCAAGTGGACCGACGGGAAGCGGGTCTTCGAGATCGAGGTGCCCGGTTCCGAGCGCCCAGGGGCCTTCTCGGCCTCGGTGCCGCTGAGCGTCGATGAGAGCGCGGCCGAGACGGTGCCCGAGACCGCCGCCGACCAAGAGATCCGCCGGGCCGCGGACGAGAAGAAGCCCCCCGACCCCACCGCCAAGCCCCGGCCGAGCTACCTGAGCACGCTGGCCAAGGTCAGCGCCTTGTTTCGCAAGAAGCAGTTTGAGCTGGCGCTGGTGGAGCTGGTGAACCTCGAGGCGAGCTACCCCGATGACGAGCGCTTGCTCGAGATGAAGGGCACCCTCTACCTCCGCCTCAAGAAGACCAAGCTGGCCAAAGAGGCCTGGGAGCGGGTGCTGGTGCTGAACCCGGACAACACGATCGTGGCGCAGGCCCTCGAGAACTTGGTGGGCCCCGAATGAGAGGACCGATCTGATGCATGCCTTCGTCGGTCTGGCGCTGACCGCCCTCGCCTTCTTCCTGGCCGAGATCGCCCGTACTTCGCTGCCCTTTTCGGGGCTGGTGAACCCGGCGGCCATGACGCTCCTGTTCTTCGGGCCGCTGTCGGTGTCGCTGATCAGCCATCCCTTCGCCGATTGGGTCGGCTTCTTTCGGGTGCTGCTCCGGGCCTTTCGCCACCGCCGGGGCGAGGGCCTGCTGATCGCCGCCGAGGAGATGAACGAGATCGGCCGCGCCGTCCGCGAGTCGCGCTGGGATGAGGCGGCCGCGCTCTCGGAGCGGGCCCGCTCGGAGGCGGTGCGGAGCTTCGCGCCGTTTTTGGTGCGGCGCTACGACGGCGACACCCTGTCCGATGCGCTCTCGAGCGCCTCCTTTCGCTGGATGAACGAGGTCCGCGGAGCCGACGAGCTCTTTCAGGGCCTCGGCCGCGTCGCTCCGGCCTTCGGCATGATCGGCACGATCATGGGCCTGGTCGACCTCTTCGCGCACATGCGGGACTCGGCCAGCCTGGGCCCCGGCATGGCGATGGCGCTGCTCGCGACCTTGTACGGCCTCGTGCTCTGTTACTGCGTGTACCTCCCGCTGGCGGTGCGCATCCGCGGCTATCTCGGCGCTGGGATCGCCGAGCGCCGCGCGGTGGAGCGGGCCATTCACCTCATCGCCTCGGGTCGCCCGCTGCAGGAGGCCCGCTCGGCCTTCTTCGAGAACGGCGAGGCCAGCGCCAGGCCCCTCAGCGCGCCGCTCGAGGCGGGGAGAGAGCGGTGAGCCGAAGGTCGAGCGTCGAGGACGCCGCCGAGCTGCTCGCGCGGACCAAGGATCTCGAAGATCCCTGGATCCTCTCCTTCGCCGACCTGGTGGTGAACCTCCTGGCCTTCTTCGTCCTCTTGGTCTCGATGGCGACCATCTCCTTTCAGACCTTGGACGAGCTGCCGGCAGCCTTCGACTCCAAGGTCTCCTCCAAGGCCAACCTGAAGACGCTCTCCAATGACCTGCACGATCTGGTGGAGACCGAAGGCCTGACCGGGCGGGTGCTGGCGCGGATGGACGATGAAGGCCTGGCGATCCAGATCCAGGACCGCATCGTCTTCGAGTCGGGCGTAGCGGCGCTCTCTCCGGAGGGTCATGCCCTGGTCGCCAAGATCGCCCGGCTCCTCGGCAAGCTCCCGAGCCGCTACCGCGTGCTCGTCGAAGGGCACACCGACGATGTCCCGATCTCCACCGCGCAGTTCCCGTCCAACTGGGAGCTGTCGGCGGCCCGGGCGCTCGAGGTGCGGCGGGCGATCGAGCGCGGGGGATTTGGTGACCGCCGCTTGGCGGTGAAGGCGCTGGCGGACACCGAGCCGCTGCCCAAGGAAGGGACCTCGACGATCGAGGAGGAGCGCCGGAAGAACCGGAGGGTGGTGATCCGTGTTTATTAGCAATGCTCGGCGGAGGTCGCGATCGGTTCCCGGTTCCCGGTGCCCTATTCACATTCCCCGGTCCGATGCTCGTCCCCTGTCCCCTGCTCCCGGTGCCCGGTTCCGGATTGGCCCGAGCGCCCCCCGGAGCGAGGATCGAACAGGGAGCTGGGAACAGGGACCTGGGAACAGCAATCGGAGCGGAGAATGTGAATGTGAACCGGGGTCCGGGAAGGCGGGCTTCAGGCGGTCAAAACCTCGTCCGCTGGGTCCTAGGTTCTCGACCCTCGCCTTGGCGATCTGCGCATCGATCCCCTCGATCGCCTCCGCCCTCCCCGCCCCTACCGCCGCCGAGCTCCGCACCGAATCGCGCGCGCTCCTCCAGTCGATCTGCGGCTGGCAGTGCGATGTGACCGACGTCCTGATCAAGAACAAGCCGGCCGCCGCCCCGAGCGGGACCTTGCCCGGCTTCGACGAGACTCCGGCCGAGCGCCAGATCCCCGGCTCCGTCGAGATCGCTCTCCTCCTCGATCAAAAGCTCACCCCAGCGTTTCGCAGCTTCGTGACCGAGCGCCTGCGGAGCCGCATCGGCGAGTGGGGCCTGCCCGTGACCATCACCCCCAAGGTCACGCCCTTCCCCGATCGCCCCACCCCGCCGCTCGACGAACGCGAGCGGGTAGAACCGCGCGCCTCCGAGCCGGCGCCCAGCGCCAGCGCGCCCCCACCGAGCCCCCAGCCGATCATCATCCAGCGCGATGCGCCGCCGGCCGCGCCTCCCCTGGACGCGCGCGACCACCTCTTTGGCCGCCTGATCGACGCCATCCCGCTCCTCCTGCTCGGGCTCCTCCTCGCCTTCACCGTGCTGGCGATCATGCGCCGCTATGAGAGCTTCCTCAGCGCTGCGCCGCCCGAGGAGGCCAGCGCCAGCAAGGCCGAGGCGAAGGCAGCCCCCGAGGAGAAGGAGCCGGCGCCGCGGCCGGAGGCCTTGCTCGCTGCGCTGGAGGCGCGCCGGGCCGGGACGCGGCGGATCTTCGCCGAGCTGGTCGGGCGCGGTGAGCACGCGCTGGTGGCCCGCGCGGTGCGGATCCTCGGCGAAGGCGTGCTGCGGGATCTTGGCCGCGACCCGGCTTACCGGGCGGCATTGCTGGAGATCGGCCGTAAAACGCAGGAGATCTTGGAGGCCAAAGGGGGAGTGGAAGCCAGCGAGGACGCGCTCCGCCGCATCCACGCCGCCCTGACCGCCGATCGCATCGCCCACCCCGTAGAGCCCTTGCCGCCCGCCCTCGAGGCCCTGCTCGGGCTTGGCCCCAACGCCTTCGCGGCGCTGGTCGAGCGGCAAGAGGGGCGCCCCCGGGCCCTCCTCCTCAAGTACGGACCGGCGCATCTGGTCACCACCTACTTCGAGGGCTTGTTGCCGGCCGAGCGGGGCAAGGCCGCCTTGGAGATCGCCGCCACCCGCCCGGGCGAGCAGGACGAGATGAAGGCCTTGGCCGCCGAGATCGCCGAGGCCTTGCCGGCGGTGGAGCTGGCCGAGCTGGAGGTGGAGCGCCTCTCGGCCCTGCTCGAGCGCCTCCCGGCCGAGGAGCAGGACCGGATGCTCGAGTCCTTGGCCCGCACCCGACCGGACCTGCTGCGCCGAAACGCCCAGGATCTTCCGGTCGAATCACTGCTCTTGGCGGCGGACCCCCAGGCGATCTCGCTGGCCTTCGCCGAGCTCCCGATCGAGGACTGGGCGGCCTACCTCCGCAGCGCGCCCGAGCCGATCAGGAAGCGGGTAGAGGAGGCATGTCCCGCCCGCTCCCGCCCCGCCCTGACCGAAGAGCTCTCCCTTCGGCTCCAGGTCCCGACCGACCGGGCCATGGAGGCGCGCCGAAGGGTGCTGCGCACCGTGCTGGCCATGCGGGGCAGAGTAGATGCCCTGCGCTTGGCGGGCCCGATCAAGGCCCCCCACAATGGGCGCCGCGAGGTGAAGGGATGAGCGCTCGAATCTCGGCGGGGCTCGCCCTGCTCTCTGTGGCCTGGGCCAGCAGCTGCACCGTGATCATCGAGCGGCCCGTCCCGGCTCCGGTCCCCACCCCGACCCTCAACCCTTGCGCCGATACGACCGGCGCGCCCTCGGCCCATGTGTTCTTCGACGTTCGTATCGATCGCACCGTGGTGAACCTGGCGCAGTCCTACGAAGAGTTGGCCCGGGTCACGGTGGCGGGTCTCCTCGCGGCGGGCATTCGTCCGACCCATGCCGTCGTCCTCGATCTGACCGAGCGCTCGGGGGATGTGCACCCGCTGGCGGCCTGGGGCTGCGAGCTCGGGACCGAGCCCACGCCGGCTGCGACGCTGCGCTACTATGCCCAGCATCCCCTGGAGCCTCGGCAAAACGGGGCCTGCGCGACCACTCCGCTGGTCACCGCCGGCAAAGACCTGGGCGCGCTGGTCACAGAGTACCCGAGCGAGCTCAACGGGCACTCGGGGCGCCGCATCTTCGGGCCCGCGCCAGACATGGTGCTGGTGGTCCACCTCGACTCGTTGCCGCGCACCGCCGGCCTCGAGGAGCCGAGCTGCAGCGCCGACGCTGCGGCCCTGGCGGAGCGCAGCGCGGACGGCCTGGCCACCTGGCTGAAGTACTCAGAGTCGAGCGATCACGACATCCCCGGGGTGTTTCAGGCCAACGTGTTTCACTGGTTCATCTCCACCGACGAGGGCCTGAGCAATGACGCCTTCAAGGCCAGCTGCAAGACCTTCGAGGACCTCCCGGTGAGCTTCCTCGACATCTTGGAGGCCTCGCCCCGCGCGCTGTACGGACCGCTGGCGACGAAGCTCGAGCGCGGCGGGGCGCGCACCGAATCGGCCTCGCTGTGCAAGATCCTCTCGCCCACCGGCAAGAAGGAATTCCTGCTTGGCGCGCTGTCGACCATTGCTGGCGTCATGGGCACCGCGATCGATCCGGCCAGCCTCGCGGCCTTGCTCAGCGGCGCCACGCCGGACATCGGGACGAGCTTGCCTACTGGACCTAGGTGATGCTTCGCGATGCGCCGGACGATCACAGGGCGCGCGGTCGCCCGGTTGCGGAGGAGAGCCCCCGGCCGCGCCCCGAGGAGCCCGCGTCGCTCGCTGATCCTCCCGCTCCTCTGCCTAGGCCTGGCCCTCCTCACCGGCTTTGGGCTGGGGCGCTGGACGTCCCCGGCGACCGAGCCAGCACAGGCGGCGAGCCAAGATGCGCTTGGGGAGCCCGAGGCGGAGCCCGAGCTCAGCGCAGCAGAGACCTCGACCCTCGCGCTTTGCCCCTGCCCGCGGCCGCGTCGCCCCGGTCCGCCGAGGCTGGCCGCGTCGGTCAAACCCATCCCGGCGGCCTGGACCAACCTGGCGACGCGCCCCGATCCGACCAGCGCGACCCAGCGCTACCTGAGCTCGAGCGCGCCCAGCTTTCAAAGCTGCGCCCAGCAAAGCGGAGCTCCCGAGCGCGTGCACCTCGAGCTTCGGGTCAGCCCCGAGGGAACGATAGAGAAGGTGCGGGTGATGAACCTCGAGCCGATCGCCACGGGCCTCGCGACCTGCGTCGAGCAGCAGGCGCTCCGCCTCAAGCCGCCGGGCTTCGATGGCGTCGCCGCGGAGACCTTCGCGCTCACGCTGGTGCTCTAGACAATCACCATTGGAGCCGGGACCCCTTTTGGGCGCTCGCCACCCTCGCGCTGGTGCTCGCAGGCTGCGGAAACGTGGTGTTCATCGACCCGGACGCCCAGCTGAAGTCGACGCTGCGGATGACTCGCAGCGATCTGATCAACATCGACCATGACCCGAGCCGCTACTTGGTCCTCGAGCTGCCGCGCGCGCAGGTGCCCGCGCCCTTCGGCCTCGCCATGCGCGGGCCGGGCGGGCTCACGGCAGTCCCCGCCGAGGCCGAGCTGCTGCGCTCGGTGGCCAGCAGCAGCGCGACCGCCCTCGCCTTCATCGCTCCCTCGACCAGCACGGCGGCGCGCTCGCTCCTCCTCTCCTTCCCAGCGCTGCACCACACGACCGAGCACGCCCTCAGCGCGCTCAGGGTCGGGCCGTATTCCCTGCGCGCCCAGTCGTCGGGGACCAACGACGCGGTCGAGATCGAGATCGGCGACCCGCTCAGTCGGCGCCTGTTCCAGACCGGCGCCCGCGCCGATCGGAGCTTCGACGCGATCGTCCTCCCCTGCGGTCAGGCGCCGGGCGGGGAGGATGCGCGTTGGGTGCGCCTCGGCGGGACCCGCGGCCGCTTGCCCGCCACCTTCGCCTCGGGGACGCCTGAGCTGTGCGTCCACATCCGCCCCAGCCAACCGGCGGGCGGCCCGGCGGTCGCCGCCCAGATGGTGCCGGCCCGGGCCCAGCTCGAGGTCTACGAACATCAATATGTCCCCCCGGTTGAGGTCGCGCCCGTCGCCTTCGCGTTGATCTTCGATCTCGAGATCCCCGTCGAGGCCCGCTGCGGCGAGGCCAAGGAGCTGGTCCGCGCGGCACTCATCGACGCGGCTCGCACCTCCATCGAGCGAGAGGATCCGCGGCCCGAGATCGTAGAGCTCCCCAGCGTCGAGGTGGCGGTAAAAGACGGTGTGCCCTGCCGCCAGGAGAACGAGCGCCACTTCGACGCGAACGAGTATGCTACCCAGCTCATCAGCGCGCTCTTCGATCGCGTCGGGGCCGGCCGTCGGGCGCGGATCCTGTTGGTCTACGTCTCGAACCTGGATTTGCCGCTACCGAGCGGCCTGGCGAACGACATCTTCCGGCTGCGCGGGCGGCTCGACGCAACGCCCGGGTTGGCGCAGCTCATGCTCGGCATCGGGCCCAGCTCCGCGGTGGGGAGCATCGGCCCTGAGCTGGCCATCGAATACGGAGCCTCGAGCGAGCCGTCCTTTCGAGCCGCCATCAAAGATCGGCTGAGCCCGATGTGGCCCTTCAAGACCTTGCTTCATACTCGCGCCACGGTGGTCCCGCTGATCGACGCGGCCGCGCAAGGGCGGTTTCAGTACTATCAGGTCTGCTCGTCCTCCCACGAGATCGAGCCCTTGTCCGAGCGGCGGGTCGGGAGCGTGCTGGTTCCTCAGGCTGGGGTCCCGGCCTACCGCGTCGGGCTGCCCGATGAGGTCTTGGTCTCTTCCAGCGAACTGCTCGTGCCCAGCGTGAGCGTGCGCTGGGTCGGTTGTCGTGACTTCTGCGATCACCCGGGACCACGCGGCGTCCCGGAGTGGATCGACGAAGGGGGCTGCCCATGAGCGCGCCCCTGATCTTCCTGCTCGGACTGGCCAACGTCCCGGCCGTCGATCCTGGGGGCTTGACGGGCACGAGCAGCGTCGCCTTCACCGCGCCCAGCCCAGCCGTGGTGCGGGTGGAGCCTCGCAGCTTCGACAAGCAGGGTCGCATCTTCACCCGCGCCCTGTTCGCCTGGTGGTCGCGGGCCGATCTGCGGCTCGATCCGGGGGTGACCGGGGAAGCGAGCTACTACTTCTCCGAGCGCTTCGGCCTCGACCTGCTCAGCGTCACCGGCTTCTTCTCTTCGCTCGACAGCACCGCCGCCGATCTGCGGCGCTCTACCGGTCGGCTCCCCGACAGCCAGGCCCCGATCCTGCGGCTCATGACCGGGGCGCGCTACGCCTTCGCCTATGGCAAGTTTTTGATCGAGGGCCTCGACCTGGTGGTGCACGCCGACCTCGGAGCGGTGGCGCGGATCGGCGTTATCATCACCGACGCCTCGGTCAATCCCAGCGCGGATCTCGGGCTCGGCCTGCAGCTGCGTCTCGGCGAGCACGGCCTCGTAGCCGCCGAAGCCAGCTGGCTCGGGGGCTATGAGAAGCGCACCACGACCAGCTTCGCCGGGGGCCTCATGCTGTCACTCGGCGTGGGGCTCAGGATCTGAGGCGATGTTCGCGGCGCTCGCCCTGTCCCTGATCGCCGCCCAAGGCCCGCCGCTGCCGACGCTCGAAGCCCTGCGCGCGGCCTTGATCGCCGGAGATCTGAGGCGGGTCGACCGCCTGAGCGCCGCCGCGATCGAGGACGGCCTCCGGGTCGATCGCGCCGCCGCGGGCCTGGTCTATGATCTGCGCCGCCTGGGACACTGCCAATGGCTCGGACGGCTCCCGGCCGACGAAGATCCCGCCTACGTGGGGCTTCGGCTGCTGGTTCGCCTCGAACGCATCCGCCTTGAGCGAAGGCGGCACAGCGAGGCGCACGCGGGGACGTGGGTGGAGGGGTTGGTCACCAAGGCCCGGGCGCCCCGCGGCGTGGCGTCGGGCGCGATCGCTCCTCCGGCGGAGCCTCCCCTCGAGGTGGCTTGGCCCGTGGAGGACGAGCACTGGCCGCTCGAGGTGCCTGATCCGGAGCCGCTGGAAGACGCCTGTCCGATCCCTCCGGTGCCTTCTGCTGCCGGCGCGGCCGAGCTGCGCCGCAAGGCCGAAGAGGAGGCGATCGCCGCCCTGCTCGTCGCCCAGCCCGCGCTGCCCAAGACGGCCTGGGGGCGTCTGGCCTTCGCGCATCTGGCGACCACCGCCACGATCAGCGTCCCGCTCCCGATCCTCCAGCAGGCCTTGGAGGGCGCGGAGCCAGGGCTGCGCTCGGCGGGGCTCCTCGCGTTGGCGGTCTACGCGGAGACCCATGAGAGCCAGGCGCTGGCGCCCCGACTCTACCGCGAGGTCCTGGCTGATCCGCGGGCGACTCCCGAGGAGCGTTCGCGGGCGACGGCGCGCGTGGTGGGCCTTATCGAGCCTGATTTCTCGGAGATCCTGGAGCTCATCCACCGCGCGTCTCCGATCCGGCCCGACGACGCCCCCGAGCTGGACTACGCCGAGGCGCGGGCCCTCTTCGCCGAGGCCGACGCCGAGCGCCTGGCCCAGTTTGGGCGACGCTTCGTGCGCACGCTCGGGAGATCGGGCGCGCCCGACCTCGAGAAGGCCACGCTCGATCTCCTCTACCGCTTCGCGCTGCGCCTGCCCGCGCCCGAGGCGATGGCCTACGTGGAGGAGCTCGGGCCGCCGCGCGAGCGATCCGCGCGCCTCGAGCAGCTCGCGTCGGTGGCGCGGGCCGAGCGCAGCTTTGAGCTGGCGGTGCGGATCTACGATCGGCTGAGGCTCGAGCTCGATCCGAAGAGCGCTCGCAGCCCGCGGGCCTGGACCGAGCGGGCCCGATTGCTGGCGCTAAGGGCCGAGCTCGAGCTTGAGCGCGGAGACATCGAGGCCTTTCGCACCTTCGCCCTGGAGACGGCGGAGATCGGCGCCGAGCGCGCGCCGCCAGCACCGCCGACGCCGCCCGCCGCGCGCACCGCCGCGGCTCACGCGCTGGCCGATCTGGCCCAGAATACCAGCGCTCGGATCGCTAGCGCCGCAAGCGCCCGGCCCCAGCTGGCCTCCGCGTTGATCGAGGGCATCGAGCGGCTCGGCGCCCTGGAAGGTCGCTATGGCGCGCTCCTGGAGAGCTACCGCAGCGCCCTCCTCGGCCTGCGCGGGGAGGCGCCGGCTCCCCGGGTCAGCAAGAACGGCCGCGAACTCCGCCCCAAGGACCAAGTTCGGGTGGTGGGCGAGGTCGTGGTGCCGCGGCTCGAGGCGCGGCTGCGATCCAAGGACCGGCCGACGCCCGTCCCTACCGTCGATGGCTTTTTGGTCTACGAGAAGCCGGGCGGAGAGGTCGTGCTCGGCTGGCCCTGGTAAGGGCTACTTCTTCGGGTATTTGGCGTTGTACTTGCGGATGACCTCGTTGGTCAGATCGAGGTGCGCCTTGGCGAAGAGCAGCCGGCTGTCCTGGATCTCGAGGATCATCGTGTAGCCGCCGCCTTGGCCGATCTCTTCGATGATCTTCCGCATCTTGGTGGTGATGCCCGCCAGCTCCTTCTGCTCGGCCTCTTGGAGCTCTTTCTGCTCCTTCATGAAGACCTGCTGCAGATCGACGAGCTTGGCCTGGAAATCGGCGACCTTCTTGCGGGTCTCGGGATCATCCTTGATCGCCGCTTCCTTCTCGATGTTCTCTTTGACCTTCATCAGCTCGGTTTCCTTGTCGTTCAGCTTCTTCTGCTTCACGTCGAAGGTCGCCTTGAGCGCGTTCTTGGCCGACTTGCCTTCCTCGACCTCCAGGATCGCACGCTGGAGGTTCACGTAGCCGATCAGCGTATCAGCGGCGTCCGCTCGGCGGGGAGCCGCGGAGGCGGCGGCCAAGAGCGCGAGCGTGGGAAGGAGACCTCGGGTCAAGGAGCGAATATCCATGGAAAACACCTCGGAGCGCGTAACGAAGGTGCGCGCTGCTCGTCAAGGAGGACGCGTTCGGGCGGCGCTTTCTTCAGCGCGGGCCCGCGCACCGGCGAGAAACATCCAGCTCAGGGGCCCTACGGCCATGACGGCGATCGCAGGCTTAGGGTCCACCAGCGCCAGCCCGGCTCCGATCACGCCGAACGCAGCGAAACCCGCCCCCAGGAAGCGGTGGGTCTTTCGCCAGATCACCGGATCTCCCAGCGTGGCCTTCACCCGCAGTCCCATCATGCTGCCCGGCTCGAGCATCGCCATCGTCGGTCCCAGGCCGACGAACAAGATCCCCGTGGCGATGGGGACCCAGACCCCGAGATCGGAGATGAGCCCGATCGACACGGCGAGGAGCACGGTGTGCAGCGCCATCAAGAAGGCGACGAGCCAGGTCAGTAGGAGATCGGAGACGCGGCCCGCCGAGGAGACCGCGGCCCGGACGAAGGCGAAGACGAGGAGCGCCAGGAGCGGCAGACCGGTCAAGACGGCGTCTTTGGGCTGGGATCCGAAGCGGGCGGGGTTGAGGCGCACCCAGAGCGAGAGCAAGCCGCCCAGCGCGATCAGGGCCAGCGGGGCCCCCCAGCTCGTCATTCGGGTCGAGGCCGAAGCCTTCGTCTCCTCGCTCACTCCAGCACCCCCGCTTCTCGGAGCAAAAGGCGCAGGCGCTCGATCACCTCGGGGCGCGGTGCCTCCAGCGGCGGCCGAACGTCCGCGCGGATCGGCAGCCCTTGAAGCCGCAGGGTCTCCTTGAGCAGTGACGCCGGGTAGCTCGGGGGCGTGGTGCGGCCGGCCAAGGAGCGCTTGGCGATGCGCGAGGCCAGCTTCTGCACACCGTCCTTGGGTTCACCGATCGCCGGTGGCCCGAGCACATCGAGGACGGGGTGGAGCTGAGCCTCGAGCTTCTCCACCTTGGCCTTCTCGTCTTGGGCCACCGCCTTGGCCAAGCGACCGGCGGCCTCGGAGGCCACGACCGCCAAGCCGCAGACCGCGCCGGTCGCGCCGACCTTGAGCTTGGCGTGGAGCCCGACGGAGCAGCCCGTCAGGATCGAGGGCCCGCGACCTTTGAAGCGCTTGGCCCAGGACTCAAGCTCCGCCGATCCGGCGCTGGGCGCAGCCACGCCCTTGAGGCCCGGGTGTCCGACGAAGGCCTCGAGTTCCTCCGGCATCAGCGCCTCTAGCACGTTATCCGGCCGATCCATGAACACCACGGGGAGCTGGGTGGCCTTAGACACCCGGTCGACGTGTCGATACAGCTCGCGGTAGCCGATCCCGGGAGCCCGAGGCGGCGCTAGCACGACGCCGGCACAGCCCTTGGGCTCCGCCAGCTTCACCAGCTCGATCGCCTCCAGCGAGGACAGCGCCGACACGAAGAGGAGGAACTTCTTGCGGCCCTTCAGGCGCGCCGAGACGGTCTTGATGATCAGCCGGCGCTCCTCGGGCGCGAGCAAAGCGTCCTCGGAGGCCTCGGTGAACAGCGCCAACCCGGCGATCCCGCGCTCGAAGAGATAGTCCGCCAAATACTCGAGCGCTTTGACGTCCACGCCCCGGCGTTCGTCGAACGGCGTGGGTATCGCCGCGAAGACGCCCTGGATCGGGGCGTCGCCACCAGACATGTTAGGCCGGCCCGCCGAGCTTCTCGAGGAACAGCTGCTTGAGCTCCTGGATCTCGGGGTCCTTCTGCTTCACCCGTCCCAGCGCCTGACGCAGCTCGGGGTTGCCGCGCACGCGGCCGCGGTCGTCGAGTTCGAGCAGTTCCTCCAGCGCCAGCTTGGTCAGGCGCTGGTCCCCCAGCTCCATTACCTTCACCAGCAGCCCTTGATCCGGGGGCAGCGAGAAGCGATCCGCCAGCTCGGTCGCGGCAGCGAGCGCCTCGGCCCGCCCCGACGCCAGCCGCAGCCGCGTCGTGATGGTGTCGCGCTCGCTCACGCGGGTCAGGTAGTTGCTCTGCGCATCGTCCTTGTGCCGCGCCGAGAAGGGCAGCTCCACTGGCGCGACTGCCTCCGGCTTCTGCTCGGTGACCTCGGGCGCGCTGAGCCGCGCAAAGACCGCCTCCGCTTGGGCCCGGTTCTTCTCGGCCACCGACATCGGCTTCTTGGTCGGCTCGGGAGCCGCCGGCGCCGGGGTAGTGACCAAGTGCTTGGAGCGCTCCAGCTTGGGATTCACTTCGATTTTGGGGCTCGGCTTCTTCGCGCGGACATCGACGGGGGCCGGGGGCGGAGGGCCGGGCTTGGCGACGATCGGGGGCGGGGGCGCCGCCTTCAACTCGCTCACCTTCTCCGGCCGCGCGCCGCGGACGAGCCGCACGACGCCCTTCTTGGCTCCGCGCTGGGCGGACTCGGCATTGACCATCTTCGCTTCCTTCGCGGCTGGAGCAGCCTTCGTCGGCTTGGGCGGTAGGGCCTTCGTCGGGATCGGCTTCGTTGAGGGGGCGGGACGATCCGCTTTGACCACCTCCACGGGCTGCGCCTTCTTGGGGGCGGTCTTCGCCGCTGGCGCCGCCTTGGCCTTCGCTGTCGGCGCGGCCTTCGCGGCCGGCGCCAACTTGGGCGCGGCCTTCGCGGCCGGCGAGGCCTTCGCGGCCGGCGCCAACTTCGGCGAGGCCTTCGAGGCCGGCGAGTCCTTCGCGGCTGGCGTGGCCTTCGCGGCCGGCGAGGCCTTCGCGGCCGGCGAGGCCTTCGCGGCCGGCGAGGCCTTCGCGGCCGGCGCCAACTTCGGCGAGGCCTTCGCGGCCGGCGAGGCCTTCGCGGCCGGCGAGCCCTTCGCGGCCGGTGCCTTCTTGGGCGCGGCCTTCGCGGCCGGTGCCTTCTTGGGCGCGGCCTTCGCCGCTGCTGGCGCGGCCTTTGCTGCTGGCACAGCCTTCGCGGCCGGCGCCAACTTGGGCGCGGCCTTCGTCACCGGCGCTGCCTTGGGTGGCGCCATCTTGGGCGGCGCCTTCTTCACCGGCTCGACTTTGGTCAGCCGGGGCCGAACCTTCGCTTTCGCTCCGCGCTTTGCAGGTTCTGGCACAACTTTGGTTCTTGCCAACGCTTCACTCCATTCCGAGGGCCCGCGTGAGCCTGTGGCTCCACGCCTCCTCGAGCTGTCGGACCGGCACGTCGATCAAGCGGCCTCACAGCTCGCGGAGACAAGGAAACGTCCTCTGTGCGGGGTGCCGACGGCGGTCGCGATCGGCGTCGACATCGCCCACGCAATGACGCTTTCGGGACACGGGGGTATCAGGGCGGAGCCGGCCGGTCAAGGAATCCCGGAGGAAAACAGGACGAAACAAGCCGATCAGCGCCGCCCGATCATGCTCCCCTCGGCGTCGAAGGGATCGCCAGGCAGGTCGCGCACCCGAAGCAAAACCCAACCATCCAAGCGCTCGCGCCCCAGCGCCACCAGATGCAAGCTGGCTTGCGCACGACCCGCGACCCGCCGGACGAGCGTGGTCACGCGGTTGCCAGCGGAGAACGGGGCCACCGGCGCCTCCGCCTCGATCACCCGCCGATCCCCGCCGTCGAGCTCGAGCTCCATCGTGACGTGCTCCGTCTTCGGCACGTAGCGCAGCGAGGCGATGGTGCCCGAGAGCAGCTCGACCTCAGGCTTCCCGGCCTCGAGGCGCCGCATCAGGCTGCGGATCAGCGGCCCGAGGTCGCTGGTCTCGCCCCGATCCTCGATGATCAGGGCCGAAGCCAAGGCCGCGTCGTCGTCGCGGCCGGCAAGCAGGCGCACGAGGCGCAGCGCGGCCCCGCGAGCGTAGAGGACGTCGGCGAAGGAGGCCCTGGGGGCCAGCCGCGAGGCCATGAAGAGCTGACAGGCGGCCATGAGGTTTCCACGCTCTTCGGCTCGCAGCGCAGCGTTGAACAAGCGCCGGGCAGACCACTCTTCGCCGGCCCGGGTCGGCGCAGCGAAGACGAGACGTGCCGGCTCCGCGGCGAGGGCGGCTGGCGCGTAGAACAGCGCCAAGGCCAGGACGATGGGTGCGATCCGCCTCAAGTTAGCGCGATCACCTTCAAGACGAGTGCCGAGTTGGCCCGTCTAAGCCACACAGCCCCGAAGTACCCGGAACAACGGCAGAACGCCCATTGTGTCCCCAAGATACGAAGCTCGGCGGGGAAGATCGCCCGGAGACGAAGATCCGATGGCGCAGACGGACGTTGGACGGTTTGGATGGGAAGTGCCGATAAATCCAAGCTCTTTCCGGCTTTTTCCGCCAATCGGCAATTAATCTCCGACTTGGAAGGTCCTCCGACCAGCACCTTCTCCGACCTTCCAGTCGGATTTTTCAACGCAGTGCGTGACCCAACTCGAAAGTCGATGCAGCATAGGGGCGCCGTGACGGAAGACGACCAGGGCGCGAGCGAGGACGATCCGCTCCTCGCGCCGACGTACTCTCCGTCCACGCCGCCACCTGGACGTCCTCCGCCGGGCAGCGGCGGCAGCGGCGGCCGCGCCCTCGAAAAGAACATCCCGGTGCTCCACGTGGGTCGGGTTCTAGCCGATCGCTGGCAGGTCGGTGACCGCATCGGAATGGGCGGCATGGCCTCCGTTCACTCTGGGCTCGACCTACGGCTCGGGCGAAAGATCGCCATCAAGATCCTCCACCCCCACGTCGCGGAGAGCCAGGAGTCACGGGCGCGCCTCGCGCGCGAAGCGCGGGCCATCGCCCAGCTCAAGCACGAGAACGTGATCGAGGTGTACGACTACTCCATCGACGACCCCGAGTGTGTCTGGCTGGTCAGTGAGCTGATCGAAGGCTACACGCTGCGAAGCTTCGTCGACAGACACCCCAAGACGATGCCCGAGGTCGCCGTGCTGGTGCTGGCCGAGGTGGTCCGCGCGCTGCGCGCCGCGCACGCCGCCTCGGTGGTTCACCGGGACGTGAAGCCGGACAACGTGCTGGTGGGCCGCGATGGCCGCCCCAAGCTGTCCGACTTCGGGATCGCTCAGATCGTCGATGAACAGAAGATGACGGTGACGGGCAACCTGGTGGGCTCGCCGAGCTACATGTCCCCCGAGCAGGCCGAGGGCCGCCGTACCGACCAGCGCACCGACCTCTTCAGCGCCGGCATCCTGCTCTACCGCATGGTCACCGGAGCGCTGCCTTTTCAGGGCGGAAATGCGATCGAGACCCTGCGCAAAGCGGCGGCGGTGCTCTACACCGACCCGGTCGAGGTGGAGCCAACCTGCCCCGGCAACGTAGCTGCGGTGATCCGCCGGGCGATGGCCGGGAGCATCGAAGAACGCTACCAGACCGCCGACGAACTGCTCGGCGATCTGACACCGATTATCCAGCAGGCGGGCTTTGGGCCCGCGACGGAAGAGCTGCCGCGCTTCTTCGCCGATCCCGCCGGTTTTGAGGCCCGAATGGGCGTCGACGTCGCGCGTTCCTTGTTCAGCCGCGGCAAGGCGCTGCTCGAGCGAGGCGAGGAGGCGCAGGCCCTCGATCTATTCACCCGCGCCCGGGCGCTCGGCGTCAGCGATGAGAGCTCGGTCGATCTGGTTCGCGTCCTGTCCGACCGCCGAGAAAGGACCACCCCAGACCGCAAAATGCTGGGCTTTGCGGCGATGACCGCGCTGGTGTTGGCGGTGATCGGGGGGGGCGTGTTCGCGGCGGGCAGTTGGGGATCCCATCCGGCGGAGTCCCCGGGCACCTCAGTCCGGCCGAGCCAGGCAGCGCCCTCGCCCTCGCCCAACGAGGGCCTAGCGATCGGAGCGGCGGTGCCGAGCTCTCCGGTCGCCAGCGCCTCACCCACGCCGGTCGCCAGCGCCTCACCGGTCGCCAGCGCCTCACCCACGCCGGTCGCCAGCGCCTCACCGGTCGCCAGCGCCTCACCGGTCGCCAGCCCCTCACCGGTCGCCAGCGCCTCACCCTCCCCGAGCGCTGCGCCGCGTACGTTGACCGGCCGCCGCGATCCCCGCCCGGAAGGCCCGAGCCCAACTCCGAGCAGCGCGCCGAGCCCGATTCCGTCGGCCAGCGCGGCCCCTCCCCCAGCGCTCGACCTGGCCCGCGGCGAGCTGCAGCTCGGGGTGAGCCGGTGGGTCGATGTCTTCGTCAACGGCGTCAAGCTCGGGCGGGCCCCCGACCAAAGCCGGTACCGGTTGCCGGTCGGAACCCACAAGCTGCGCGCCGAGAATCCGCATTGTCTCCCGGTGGAACAAGAGTTCACCATCCGGGACGGCGAGACCACCAGGCTTCGCTTGACGATCGTCTGCCCGTAGGTCTGTCCTCGGAACCACGTGAGCGCCGCCCTCCTCATCGCCGGCCTGGTGGCCACCGCCGCCCCGGCAAACGTCGAGGCGACGCTCAAGAGCGCGATCGAGGACTTCGAGTTCGGTGAGCACGCCACGGCCGAAAAGAAGCTCTTTGGCCTCCTCAACCCCATCCAGCTCCCCAGCGCCGAGGACGTGATCCTGGCCCGCCAGTACCTTGGTGCCTGCTACTTCCTCCTCGACCAGCGCCCCAAGGCCGAGTCGGAGTTCTCGAAGATCTTGGTGCTCGACCCAGAGCACAAGCTCGACCCCCAGGTCTTCTCCCCGGCGCTGGTGCAGTTCTTCGAGGAGGTGCGGGTACGGACGGGCGTCGCGATGAAGAAGGCCCCCGAGGACGAGAAGAAGCCTCCGCCGCTCACCGACGCGACCAAGCCCAAGATCCACAGCGATCTGAACCTGAGCCCGCCTCCCAAGCCGCCGCTCGGTCTGGCCTTCGTCCCCTTCGGGGTGGGGCAGTTCAACAACCGCCAGGCCCTCAAGGGCGCGCTCTTTTTGACCGTGGAGGGCGGCCTCTTCGCCACCGCCATCGGCAGCTTCGTCAGCTTCAACGGGCTCGGTACCACGCTGCCCGACGGGTCCTTTCAGGTCTCGCCCGCCGACAAGGAGACCGCGGCGACGCTCCAGTCGGTCTACCTGGCCACCTTCTACGCCGGGCTCGGGGTGCTGGCGATCGGGGTGATCGAGGCGCTGATCAGCTATCCTGGTGACGCCGTGGAGAGCGCCTACGACACCGCGAGTGCGTCCGAGGGCAGGGGCCTCCCGCCGGCGGCCCTCTCAGCCCAGGCGGCCTCCGCCGCCTTGGTCCGGTTCTGAGGTCCGATGCCGGCGCTGTTCACCAAGCTAGAGTCGGGCGAGCGCCGCTTCGAGCTGGTCAAGAGCGTGACGTCGATCGGCAAGGACCCGCAAAACGACGTCCGCCTCGACAAGATCGAGCCGCGCCACGCCCACATCCTCCGGGACAAGAACGACTTCCGCCTCTTCGCCATGAGCGGGGCCCGGATCCTGGTCAACGGCAAGAAGAAGGAGGAGCACCTCCTCGTCGATGGCGACGTCATCGAGCTCGGCGCGCACGAGCTGACCTTCCGGATGGCGCCGCCGCAGCGAACCTCGACCCCTGCCCCGCCCTCCTTGGGCTCGACCGCGCCGGTGCAGGTGCAGCTCGATGCGTTCAAGAAGCTCCACGCTTTTACGGTCCGGTTGAGCTCGAGCCCCAACCTGGCCGCGCTCAAGACCACGCTGGTCGACCTGGTGATCGAGCTGGCCGACGCCGACAGCGGCTTCATGATCCTGCTCGGCGAGAGCGGCAGCACCGAGATCGACGTGGCCCGCGATCGGGCCGGCCGCGATCTGCCGCGCGAAGGGGCCCGCGTCTCCGACTCCATCGTCACCGAAGTGTTGCAGAAGCGGCGCCCGGTCCTGATCTCCAACGCGCTCGAGGACACGCTCTTTGGTGACTCGCGCTCGGTGATCAACTTCAAGATCCGCTCGGTGATCGCCGTGCCGATCATCCGCGGCGAGGAGGTCCTGGGCGAGCTGTACTTGGCCTCCGATCGCCTCAGCGGCGCGTTCTCCCAGGACTACTTCGACGTTCTGATGGTCTTCGCCGCGCATGCCGGGCTCCTGATCGAGAACGCCCGGCTCATCGAGTCGCTGCGCGAGGAGAACCAGGCGCTCAAGGCCGAGTTCAAAGACCGCGCCTTCGGAGAGATCGTCGGCGGCTGCACCTCGATGCAGGAGCTGTTTCGCTCGGTCTCCCGCCTGGCACCGGCCGAGATCTCGGTCCTGATCTTGGGCGAGACCGGCACCGGCAAGGAGCTCATCGCCCGCGAGATCCACCGTCACTCCAGCCGCGCCGAGGGCCCCTTCGTCGCGATCAACGTCTCGGCGATCCCCGAGAACCTCCTGGAGTCGGAGCTCTTCGGGCACGTCCGGGGAGCCTTCACCGGCGCCGTCACCGATCGGAAGGGCAAGTTCCAGGCGGCCCACGGCGGCACCCTGTTCCTCGACGAGATCGGCGACATGCCGGCGGGACTGCAGGCCAAGCTCCTCCGCGTGCTCCAAGATCGCGTGCTGGAGCGGGTCGGCTCCAACGTGCTCCAGGCCATCGATATCCGCGTCGTCTCGGCCACCAACCGCGATCTGGAGGCCATGCAGGCTCAGGGAACGTTTCGCTCGGACCTGTACTTTCGGCTGAACGAGGCCCAGCTCTACTTGCCTCCGCTGCGCGACCGCGGTGACGACATCGTGCTCCTGGCGACCTTTTTCCTCGAGCGCTACAAGGAGAAGCTCGATCGCAAAGTCCGCCGCTTCAGCAAGGCCGCGATCGAGGCGATGAAGCGCTACCGCTGGCCGGGCAACGTCCGCGAGCTCGACGCCAAGGTGAAGAAGGCGGTGCTCCTCAGCGAGACGACCGACATCGAGCCGGCCGATCTCGGGATCTCACCGGACAAGGAGCTGGAGGATATCTTGGCGCTCAAGGACGCCAAAGAGCGTTACGCCCGCCAGTACATCATCGAGGTGCTGGAGAGAAACGGTGGCAATCGCTCCAAGACGGCGCGCGACCTCGGGGTCGATCCCCGCACGATCTTCAAGTACCTCGAGGGGAAGTAGCGCCACACCCGTCCCGCGTCCCGGGTCCCGATCTGCGGTGGCGCCCTGAAGGCAGCCCTAGAACGCCGAGCCGTCCACCCGAACCCCCGGTGAAAACAGGCGCCCGGCGGCCCCGGGCGCGGCGCTGTGATTCACGTAGGCGGTGCCCACCAGCTCCGGCGAGAGCACGCGGCTCTGCCCGCTGGCGGCCTCCGCACCGTAGCCCACCGACGAGAGATCGGCCGGCGTAGCGGCGCTGGTGCCGAGGCGGATCGCCTCGGTTCCGTTGTTCAGGCTCAGCCCGCCGGTGCTGGCCACGACCCAGTTGGCCCGCCAACTCGCGCCGCTCCCCGGCCCACCGCCGAAGACCACGATGGCCTGACCGCAGCCGAGGCTGAGCGCGGCGAAGGTGTGGCGCACGAGGGTGGCGTCCGAGAGCACGACGCCCGCCATGGCGATGGCGTGAGCGCTGACGTTGACGAGCTCCACGAACTCATCGTCAGTGCCGCTACGAACGCCGTCGGCGTTGGCGTCACCGGTGGCCACGGCTGAGCCGGGATCGGCCAGGAACTCGTTGATCACCAGCTCACCAGCCGCTGGGGCGCGGGGGGTCGGATCGCAGCCCGTCCCGGCGTCCGCGAGCGCACCGGCGTCGGCGGCGACCCCCGTATCGACGGCGACGCCCGTATCGGCCGCGACGCCCGCATCGACCGCGACGCCCGTGTCGGCCGCGACGCCCGTGTCGGCCGCGACGCCCGTATCAGCCGCCACGCCCATATCAGCCGCCACGCCCGTATCAGCCGCCACGCCCGTATCAGCCGCCACGCCCG
>Ga0154020_10002423_pt1 | contig 22775 bp, 18 predicted proteins | sample Klosneuvirus_201_FD_109709 | JGI IMG/M metagenome (GOLD analysis project Ga0154020, IMG submission 109709) | Active sludge microbial communities from wastewater, Klosterneuburg, Austria - Klosneuvirus_20160825_MG | ecosystem: Engineered > WWTP > Aerobic digester > Activated sludge | place...
GCAAATGCCGGCGGCGCAACGCTCAGCCGGCGGCGACCATCTGCTCCCGCGCTGAGCGCGACTGCGTTGCGGGCTGCGCCTGCAGTCCTTCAAAACAGGTGCGCAGCACCCACTGCACCGACTCGTCGGCGGTATAGCTACCCCCGGCGCGCAGCAGGCCGAGCACCGGGTCGCAGGCGCGCGCATACAGCGTGTACAGCACCAGTTCCGGGGGCAGATCGGGATCGAGACTGCCGTCGGCCTGCGCCGCGGTGATCCACGCACCCAGTCGATCGCTGAGCGTCATCACCCGATCGACATAGCCCTTGTGACCGAGCAAGGCAGTGCGCAACGCACTGTTCTGGGCCGGCAGCGAAGGCATGCGACCATCAAGCTGTTGCCGCATGGCCCAGCCGGTGATCGCGCGCAGCGCCTGCAGCGGGGCCACCTCGGGCTGCCGCTCGGCCAGGTGTGCCGCTTCGGCCAGAGCCTCATCGAGCACACGCACCATGGCCGCGGCGGCCAGCGCTTCCTTGGATGCAAAGTGCTTGTACAGACTCGCCTTCGCGATGCCGACATCGGCGGCCACTTGGTCGACCGTCATCTGGTCGTAGCCGCGCTCGGCGAGCAGGCGGTTCACAGAGCTGACGATGGCGTCCTCGCGCACACGCAGCAACTGCTCGCGAAAGCGCGGCCTGGGGTTTGGGATGGCACTCATGGAGACCAAGTGTATCCGATCAAGACTGATTCGGTCATACGTGAACTACTCAGGTCATTTTATTGACCATACGGTATGTGAGGAATACTGAAAAGTACAAAATGCGCTCCGCCGAGTTCGAAACCGACCGACACGAGTTCCCAACTTCCGATGGAGGCATCCGATGATTCGATGGACGCGTTGGCTGGCGGCACTGGGTGCCACCGCTGTTTTGGCCGCCTGCGGCGGCAGCGACGATCCCCCCCCCAACACCGTGGCTGACGAGGCCAGCGCGCGCGGATTCAATGCGATGGTCGCGGCGGCCGGCAAGGCAGGACTGACATCTGCGTTGGATGATCCGGCGGCCTCACTGACGGTGTTTGCACCCACCGATGCGGCGTTTGGCAATCTGGCACGCTCGCTCGGGTTTGCGGACGCCAACGCGATGGTGCAGGCGCTCGACAGCGCCACATTGGCCAAGATCCTGCAGTACCACGTACTGCCAGCGCGTAAGCCCGCCGCCACCCTGGCCAGCGGCAGTGGAAGTGAGGGCACGCTCTACAGCTTTGAGGGCAAGGCCGCCAGCCTGAAGCTGAGCACCACTGGCGGGGTCAAGATCACCGACGCGGCGCTGACTCAGGCCACGGTCACGGCCGCGGACGTGCAGACCGACAACGGCGTGATTCACGCCGTCGACAAGGTGCTGGTGCCCCCAGGCGTGCTCAACGTCGTGCAGATGGCGCAGGTGAACCCGACGTTCTCCGTTCTGGTGGAAGCCGTGGTGACCGCAAAGCTGGCCGGAACGCTCTCCGGTGCGGGTCCGTTCACAGTGTTCGCGCCGACCGATACCGCCTTCGGTGCTGCGCTGGCCGAGCTGGGCTTGACGAAGCCGCAATTGCTGGCCAGTCCTGACCTCGCTGCCATCCTCACCTACCACGTGGTCGCCGGCAACGTCCGCGCAGCGAACGTCGTTGCACTGCCCAAGCCGGCTGCCGTGACCACGGTCCAGGGCGGCAGCTTCTCGGTGGGCGCCGACCTGGGCCTGACCGATGCGCTGGGTCGCACAGCGACGCTGGTCGCCACCGACGTGGTCGCCAGCAATGGCGTGATTCACGTGATCGACAAGGTCATCCTGCCTTCGGCGCCCTGAATCGGCGCCCCGTTCATCCCATCGGGGCGCAACCCGCCCCGGTTTTCTCGAGTCCCGGCCCTGCGGGGTCACCTGTTCCCACACCACTTCGGAGTTCACCATGAAGAAGCTCGCTACCGTTGCCGTCCTGTCTCTGGCTGCCCTGGCGGCCCAGGCCAAGGACATCGTCGACACCGCCGTCTCGGCCGGCCAGTTCAAGACCCTGGCCACTGCCCTGCAGGCCGCAGGCCTGGTCGAAACGCTGAAGGGCCCCGGCCCGTTCACGGTGTTCGCCCCCACCGACGAGGCCTTTGCCAAGATCCCGAAGGCCGACCTCGAGGCGCTGCTCAAGGACAAGGCCAAGCTGACCGCCGTCCTCACCTACCATGTGGTGCCCGGCAAGGTGATGGCCAAGGATGTGGCGCCGGGTCAGGTCAAGACCGTTCAGGGCTCGGCGCTCACGGTGTCGACCACCGGCGGCGTGATGGTCGACAAGGCCCGCGTCACCGCCACTGACATCGTGGCCAGCAACGGCGTGATCCACGTCATCGACTCGGTGGTGCTGCCCAACTGATCGATCCTCGCACCAGTACCGGCGCGGCGTCGGCCCGAGTGGGCGGGCGCCGCGCTGCCGCTTGGGCGCTCAGCGCACGCAGCCGGCCCCTGCGGCCAGGCCGGGGCGCACCACCACCGGCTCGGGCACGCGGAAGCCGTAGCGCACCGCGGTGATCTCAGCCAGGATGCTGACCGCGATCTCAGGTGGCGTGCGCGCACCGTTCTTCAGCCCCACCGGCCCGTGCAGCCGCTCGAGCTCGGCCGGCTGCAGCCCGAAGTGCTCGGCCAGGCGCTCCTTGCGGCGCGTCTGGTTGAGGCGCGAGCCGATCGCCCCGACGTAGAAGGCGTCGCTGCGCAGCGCCTCCATCAGCGCCAGGTCGTCGAGCTTGGGGTCATGGGTCAGAGCCACCACCGCCATGTGACCGTCGGGTTTGAGCGCCTGAACCGTGTCGTCAGGCATGGTGCGCACCAGCGCGGCGCCGGGCACCTCGAAGGTGCTGGCATATTCGTCACGCGGATCGCACACCGTGACCTGGTAGCCCAGCATGGTGGCCATGGCGGCGAGGTACTGCGTCATCTGGCCCGCGCCGATCACCAGCATGCGCCAGTTCGGCCCCAGGTGCGTGACCAACGTCGTGTCGTCGAGCACCAGCTCGTCGGTGCCGGTGGCCGCGCCCAGCTGCACGGTGCCGTCGGCCAGCGTGAGCACGCGCCGCACGCGTTCGCCGCGCTCCAGGCGCTGCAGCAACTCGTCGAGCAGCGTGTGTGCCTGCACCGGCTCGAGCACCATTTCGATCAGGCCGCCGCACGGCAGGCCGAAGCGTTGCGCCGACTCGGCCTCGATGCCGTAGCGCAAGACCGTGGGCACGCCTTGCGCGAGCACGCCCTGGCGCGCCTTGTCGATCAGGTCGTCCTCGATGCAGCCGCCGGACGCCGAGCCAGCGATCAAGCCGTCGTCGCGCACCGCCACCATCGAGCCCGGTGGACGCGGCGCCGAACCCCAGGTGCGGGTAATCGTGCCCAAAACCACGCCGTGGCCCTGCGCCCGCCACTGCGCCACCTGGCGCAGGATGTTGAGGTCGATGTTGTCCATGGCAGCACCTTAACGCGCATCCGCGCCGATCTCCGACCCGGGGGTTATACCGTCCCGCACGTGCCGCCAGGTTGAGTCAGCCCATAGCCCGACCCCTATGGTCGTCGATTCATAGGGGATCACACCTCGATGCGGCAAGCGAGCGCCCCGCCTAGCATGCATTGGTGGCTCGCACGACCACTTCACAGCCAGCGCAGGTCTCGGCATGAACGGTGCAGTCGATAGGCGACCCGAACCCACGACAAAGGAGACAACGGCATGGGGATCCCTCTGACTCTGGAGGTCAACGGCCAGACCGTGACCCGCGACTGCGAACCGCACACGCTGCTGGTGGAGTTCATCCGCGAAACGCTGCGCCTGACCGGCACCCACGTCGGGTGCGACACCGCCCAGTGCGGGGCCTGCACGGTCCACCTCGACGGCCATGCGGTCAAGAGCTGCAACATGCTGGCGGTGCACGCGCAGGGCCGCAAGGTCACCACCATCGAGGGCCTGGCCGCCGCCGACGGCACGCTGCACCCCATGCAGGCCGCATTCCGCGCCTGCCACGGTCTGCAGTGCGGCTTTTGCACGCCGGGCATGGTGATGAGCGCCGTCGACCTGGTTCAGCACCACGGCGTCCACAACGAGGCGCAGGTGCGCGAGGCGCTCGAAGGCAACCTGTGCCGCTGCACGGGCTACCACAACATCGTCAAGGCCGTGCAGCAAGGCGCGGCGGCCATGAAGGGAGCCTGACCATGAACGCACCCCAGGGATTCATCGGCCGCTCGGTCGAGCGCCGCGAGGACGCACGCTTTCTCACCGGTCGCGGGCAGTACACCGACGACATCACGCTGCCAGGGCAGGCCTACGCGTACTTCGTGCGCTCGCCCTATGCGCACGCCCGCATCCGCACGCTGTCGACCATCGCCGCCGCGGCGGCGCCGGGCGTGCTGGGCATCTACACCGGAGAGCACTTCAAGGCCGTGGGCGGGCTGCCCTGCGGCTGGCTGATCCACAGCCTGGACGGCAGTCCGATGAAGGAACCCAAGCACCCGATCCTGGCCGACGGCAAGGTGCGCTACGTCGGCGACCGAGTGGCGCTGGTGGTGGCCGAGACGCTGCAGCAGGCGAAGGACGCCGCCCTGTTGGTCGAGGTCGACTACGACGAGCTGCCGCCCGTGGTTGATCCGGCACGCGCCGTGGGCGCCCCCGCCGCAGTGCACGACGAGGCCGCGGACAACCGCGTCTACCACTGGGGCATCGGCGACAAGGATGGCACCGACGCGGCCTTCCGAGATGCTGCGCATGTGACGACGCTGTCGTTCCGCAACAACCGGCTCATTCCCAACGCGATGGAGCCGCGCGCGGCCAACGCCACCTACGACCCCAATGCCGACAGCTACACGCTGTACGTGTCGAACCAGAATCCGCACGTCGAGCGCCTGCTGATGTGCGCGTTCGTGCTGGGCATCCCCGAGCACAAGATGCGCGTGGTCGCCCCCGATGTCGGCGGCGGCTTCGGCTCGAAGATCTTCCTTTACGGCGAGGAGACCGCACTGGTCTACGCCACGCGGCAACTGCGCCGGCCGGTGAAGTGGACCTGCGAGCGCAGCGAGTCCTTCCTGTCCGATGCCCACGGCCGCGACCACGTCACCACCGCGCGACTGGCACTGGACAAGGACGGCCATTTCCTGGCGCTGCGCGCCGACACCACGGCCAACCTCGGCGCCTACCTGTCGACCTTCGCCAGCAGCGTGCCCACCATCCTGCACGCCACGCTGCTGGCCGGGCAGTACCGCACGCCGCGCATCTGGTGCGAGGTCACCGCGGTGTTCACCAATACCGCGCCTGTGGATGCCTACCGCGGCGCCGGGCGGCCCGAGGCCACCTACCTGCTCGAGCGCATCGTCGAGACCGCCGCCCGCGAGATGGGCATCGACCCGGTGGAGATCCGCCGCCGCAACTTCATCACCACCTTCCCCTACGCCAGCCCGGTGGGGCTGACCTACGACATCGGCGACTACGACGCCACCATGCGCCGCGTGCTCGAGGAGGCCGATGTCGGCGGATACGCGGCGCGGCGCAGCGCCAGCGAGGCGCGCGGGCTGCGTCGCGGCATCGGCTACTCGGCCTACATCGAAGCCTGCGGCATCGCGCCGTCGTCGGTGGCCGGCGCCCTGGGCGCGCGTGCGGGCCTGTTCGAAGCTGGCGAAGTACGCGTCCATCCCACCGGCAAGGTGACCATCTTCACCGGCGCCCACAGCCACGGCCAAGGGCACGAGACCACGTTCGCACAGGTGGTGGCCGACCGCCTGGGCCTGCCGCTGGAGGACATCAGCATCGAGCATGGCGACACCGGCAAGGTGCTGTTCGGCATGGGCACCTACGGCAGCCGCTCGCTGGCCGTAGGCGGCACCGCCATCGTCAAGGCGGTGGACAAGGTCATCGCCAAGGGCCGCAAGATCGCCGCGCACCTGATGGAGGCCGCCGATGCCGACGTCGAGTTCGAGGGCGGGCAGTTCAAGGTCGCCGGCACCGACAAGGCGGTGCCCTTCGCGCAGGTGGCGCTCACCGCCTACGTGCCGCACAACTTCCCGCACGACAAGCTCGAGCCGGGCCTGAACGAGAACGCTTTCTACGACCCGAGCAACTTCACCTTCCCGGCCGGCAGCTACGTCTGCGAGGTCGAGGTGGACCCCGCCACCGGCGCGGTACGGGTCGACCGCTTCACCGCCTGCGACGACTTCGGCAACGTGGTCAACCCGATGATCGTCGAGGGCCAGGTGCACGGCGGCCTGGCGCAGGGCATCGGCCAGGCGCTGCTCGAGCATGGCGTCTACGACCCCGAGAGCGGCCAGCTGCTCACCGGCAGCTACATGGACTACGCCATGCCGCGCGCCGACGACGTGCCCAGCTTCTCGGTGCACACCGTGGCCGGCACGCCGTGCACGCACAACCCGCTGGGCGTCAAGGGCTGCGGCGAAGCCGGCGCGATCGGCTCCACACCGGCGGTCATCAACGCGATCTGCGATGCCTTGGGCATCAAGGACCTGCCCATGCCCGCCACCCCCTACACCGTCTGGCAGGCCGCCCGCCAAGCCGAGCGTCTGACCACCCGTTGAGCCAGGAGCACACAGGATGCAAGCCTTCGCCTATACCCGTGCGGCCACACTGGCCGACGCCGCCGCGCGCGCCGCTGCCGACGATGCCAAGCTGATGGCCGGCGGCCAGTCCTTGCTGGCGGCCATGAAGCTGGGCCTGGCCGCGCCCCAGGCCGTGATCGACCTGGGCGCCTTGCCCGAACTGCGCGGCATCCGCGTGGCCGACGGCGCCGTGCGCATCGGCGCCATGACCCCCCACGCCGAGGTCGCCGCCAGTGCCGAGGTCGCCCGCGCCATCCCGGCGCTGGCGGCGCTGGCCAGCCAGATCGGCGACCGCCAGGTGCGCAACCGCGGCACCCTGGGCGGCAGCCTGGCCAACAACGACCCGGCCGCGTGCTATCCGGCCGCGGTTCTGGGCCTGGGGGCAACGGTCCACACCGATCGCCGCAGCATAGGCGCCGACACCTTCTTCCGCGGCCTGTATGAAACCGCCCTGCAGCCTGGCGAGGTCATCACCGCGGTGAGCTTCCCGGTGCCCGAGAAGGCGGCCTGGCAGAAATTCCGCCAGCCGGCCTCGCGGTTCTCGATCGTCGGCGTCTTCGTCAGCCGCGGGCCGCAAGGCGTGTGCGTGGCCGTCACCGGTGCCGGGCCCTGCGTCTTCCGCGCCAGCGCGCTGGAGTCTCGGCTGGCCTCCAGTTGGTCGGCGGCGGCGTTGACCGGTGCCAGCGTCGCGGCAGATGGGCTGAACAGCGACCTGCACGGTTCGGCCGAGTACCGCGCCGCGCTGATCCCGGTGCTCGCACAGCGCGCCGTGGCCGCATGCCCATGACGCCGCCGCTGCCGGGGAGCATCGACGAGACCCAGGCGCGCCTGCTCGACCACGACTACGTGGCCGAGCGGGCCCTGGCCACCGTCGTGCACCTGGCGCTGCGCCTGGGCCGGCCGCTGTTCCTGGAAGGCGAGCCGGGCACCGGCAAGACCGAGATCGCGCGCACCTTGTCGCAGATGCTGCAGCGCCCGCTCATCCGGCTGCAGTGCTACGAGGGGCTCGACCTGGCCGGCGCCGCGTACGAATGGAACTATGGCCGCCAGATGCTCGAGATCCGGCTGGCCGAGGGCGGTGCCCACGACCGCGAACGCCTGGCCGCCGAGCTGTTCTCGCCGCGCTTCCTGATTCCGCGTGCGCTGCTGCAGGCGATCGACCCACAGCGCGCCCAGCCGCCGGTGCTGCTGATCGACGAGCTCGACCGCGCCGACGAGCCCTTCGAGGCCTTCCTGCTCGAGGTGCTGTCGGAGTTCCAGATCACCATCCCCGAGCTGGGCACCATCCGCGCGACGCAACCGCCGATCGTGGTCATCACATCCAACCGCACGCGCGAGATCCACGATGCGGTCAAGCGCCGCTGTCTGTACCACTGGGTCGACTTTCCCGATGCCGTGCGCGAGCTCGACATCGTGCAGCGGCGCGTGCCCGGCATCGGCGCCGAGCTGGCGCATCAGGTGGTGGCATTCGTGCAGCGACTGCGTGGCATCGAGCTGTACAAGCTGCCAGGAGTCGCCGAGACTATCGACTGGGCGCGCGCGCTGCTCGAGCTCGACGCCCTGGTGCTCGACCCGCAGGTGGTGCAGCACACGCTGGGCGTGCTGCTGAAGTACCAGGACGACATCGCACGCATGCAAGGCAGCGAGGCGGCGCGGCTGCTCGAGCAGGTGCAACGCGAGCTCGGCACGGCGCGCTGAAGGTCGGTCGACCCGATCGGTTGACACGCACCCCGCTGCCGCTTTCTACCGATGCACGCACCGCTCACCAGCCCCGGACGCCTGGCCGCCAACGTCGTGCACTTCGCCCGCGTGCTGCGCACTGCCGGCCTGCCGGTGGGCACCGACCGCATCGAGCTGGCGCTGCAGGCGCTGCGCGTGACCGGGCTCGAGAGCCGCACCGACCTGCATGACGTGCTCGTCGCCTGCCTGATCGACCGCATCGAGCATCGGCTGCTGTTCGACCAGGCGTTCGAGCTGTTCTGGCGCAACCCCGAGGTCATGGCCCGGCTGCACGCTTTGCTGTTGCCCCAGGTGCGCGTGAAGGAAGGCGCTCGGCCGCCACCGCCGCAGAACCGCCGTCTGGGCGTGGCGCTGTTTCCCCACATGCCGGCTCCCACGACACCACCGCCTCCCGAGCGCGTGCCGCTGGAGCTGGACGCCCGCTTGACCTGGAGCGACCGCGAGCAGTTGCGCAAGGTCGACTTCGAAACGATGAGCACCGACGAATGGGCGGCCGCGCGCAAGCTGTTGGCCGAGTTGCCGCTGGCCTTCGAGCCGATGCGCACACGCCGCATGCGCGCCGCGCCGCACGCGGGGCAACCCGACTGGCGCGCCACGCTGCGCGCCATGGCACGCCAGGGCGGGCAGCTGTGGTCGGTGCGCTGGCAAGCGCCGCGCATGCGCCCGGCGCCGCTGGTGGTGCTGGCCGACATCTCCGGTTCGATGAGCCGCTATTCGCGCATGCTGCTGCACTTCGCCCATGCGCTCGGGCGTGCCGGCGCTCATGTCGAGAGCTTCACCTTCGGCACCCGCCTGTCGCGCATCAGCCGGTTGCTGCGCCATGCGGACCCCGACCTCGCCGTGCAGCAGGTGGTGCGCGCCGTCGACGATTGGTCCGGCGGCACCCGCCTGGCGGCCTGCCTGCGCGAGTTCAACCGGCGTTGGGCGCGCCGCGTGTTGCCCGCGCATGCCACCGTGCTGCTCATCACCGACGGCCTCGCCCATGACGACGCTGACGCCCTGGCCGAGCAGATGCAGCAGTTGCGCCGCAGCTGCCAGCGCGTGCTGTGGCTCAACCCGCTGCTGCGCTTCGAGCACTTCGAGCCCCGCGCTGCCGGCGTGCGCGCGATGCTGCCGCACGTCGACCGCATGGTCGCCGCCCACACCCTCGACAGCTTGGCGGACCTGGCGCAAACGCTGGCCGCCGGCCTGAACCCCACCCACTCCCGAGCCCGATATGCAACTCAACCAGCACCAGACCCTGCCCGTGGCCCAGGCGCAAGCCTGGGAGGCCCTGCATGACATCACGCTGCTTCAGGCGGCGATTCCAGGCTGCGAGTCGATCACCGCGGTGGCCGAGCACCAGTACGAAGTGCTGGTGCAGGCCGCGATCGGGCCGGTGAAGGCCCGATTTAAGGGTCGGCTTCAGATCGAAAACCTGCTGCCGCCGCAGTCTTACACCCTGCGCTTCGAGGGCCAGGGCGGCGCAGCCGGTCATGCCAAGGGTCATGCCGACATCCGGCTGGAACCCGAAGGCCCGGCGTCCACCGTGCTGCACTACAGCGCACATGCCAGCGTCGGGGGCAAAATGGCGCAGATCGGATCGCGGCTGGTCGACATGGCCGCACAGAAAATGGCCACCGAATTCTTCGAGTCGTTCAACACGCAGTTGCAGCGGCGCTATGCCGTCACGGCACCGGCGGCCGAAGCCGCGTCCGCGCCCGGGCTGTTCAGCCGGCTGCGCGCCTGGCTGCGGCGACTGTTCGACACCGAACCCACATGAAGGCCCGCGGCGTCCACCTGCAGTACACCTTCGAGGCACAGGACCAGCGCGGGGCGACGCTGCACAACCCGCTGTTCGACCTGCTCAGCGCCGTGCGCGAGCATGGCTCCATCCAGCATGCGGCGAGGGCCATGGGCAGTTCGTATCGCCACGTCTGGGGCGCGCTCAAGCGATGGGAAGAGGTGATGGGCGAGCCGCTGGTGACCTGGACCCAGGGTCAGCCGGCACGGCTCACACCGTTCGCCGAGCGGCTGCTGTGGGCCGAGACCCGCGCCCGTACGCGATTGACGCCGCACATCGAGGCGCTGCGTGCCGAACTCGAGCGCGTGCTGGCCGAGGCTCTGGACGGCAACCAGCAGGTGCTCACCATCTTCGCCAGCCATGACCTGGCGCTGCCACGGCTGCGCGACCTCGCCGCCCAGCAGGGCCTGCACATCGATCTGCGCTTCGCTGGCAGCCTGGATGCGCTGCGCGCGCTCGATGCCGGGCGCTGTCTCGTGGCGGGCTTTCATGTGCCGCCACTGCGCGCGCGGGCCGGTCGCAGCGCCAGCACGTTCGCCCAGGCGCTCAAGCCCCTGCTGCAGCCGGGCCAGCACAAGCTCATCGGCTGTGTGCGCCGCACCCAGGGGCTGATGGTGCATCCGCTGAACCCCCATCGGCTGCGCGGCCTGCCCGATCTCGCCGGCAGCCCGGCGCGCTTCATCAACCGCCAGCGTGGCTCGGGCACACGGCTGTTGATGGACCACCTGCTCGCCGAGCACGGCATCGATGCCGCCACCATCCGCGGCTACGCCGACCCGCCCGAGGACAGCCACGTGGCGGTGGCTGCCGCAGTCGCCAGCGGTCAGGCCGATGTCGGCGCCGGCATCGAGGCCGCCGCCTTGCAGTTCGGGCTCGACTTCATTCCGCTCATCACCGAGGACTACTTCCTGGCCTGCCTGAAGCATGCACTGGAGCACCCGGCGGTGGTGCGCTTGCGCGAAGTTCTCGGGGCGTCCACCTGGCTGCAGGCCGTGGCCGGGCTACCCGGCTACGAGCCGGCCCACTCGGGCGGGGTGCTCGCGCTCACCCGTGCGCTGCCCTGGTGGAACTACCGCGTGCCACGGCCGCACGCGCACGACGAAAGCGCCGATGGGGGCGACGCTAACGATGACGACGATGTCGCGAAGCCCCAGGAATCGACCCGCCCGATGGCCTGAGGCCTGGCATCGCCGACACCGGCTGCCCACGCCCGGGGCCCTGGCCGCCGCAGCCGTGCTGGCCCTGGCCTGCGCCGCTCCGGCCCTCGCGCAGGGCCCCTCTGACGGCTCGCCCGACCCTGCGCCCCGTGGCGCGGCGGCTGTGCCTGTGCAGGCGTTCTTCGCGCCTGGCCGCATGGGCCGTCCGGTGCTCTCGCCCGACGGGCGGCACGTTGCGGTTCAGGCTCCCCGCGCGGATGGTCGCATCGGCCTGGTCGTGCTGGAACTCAACCCGCCGCGCCAGGCCCGCGTCGTCGCCGGATTTGCCGATGCCGACGTGCGCGACACCCAATGGGTCAACAACCGCAGGCTGGTGTTCACCGTGGCCGACTTAGCGGCCGAGGTCGCCGACCAACGTGCCCCGGGACTATTCGCCGTCGACATCGACGGCCAGGACATGCGCCAGCTCATCGCCAGGCGCTGGCACTTCCTGCGCAGCACGCGCCCCGCACCCAACGAGGCGCTCGAGCCCTATCACCGGTTGCTGCGCACGCTGCGCGATGGCAGCGACGACGTGATCGTGGAACGCGCCAACCTGGACAGCGCGCGCCGCGAGGTACGCGACACCACGCCGCTGCGCGTCGATACCCGCAGCGGCCGATCGCGCGTGGCTGTCGGACCGGGGTGGCCCGACGGGGCCATGGGTTGGGTGATGGATGAACGCGGTCAGGCGCGCATGGTGGTCGCGCGCGAGGCCGGCCGTACGCGTGTGCACAGGCGCGCTGCACCCGATGCACCCTGGAAACAGGTCCTCGACGTGCCGAGTTACGGCGACGGCAGCGGCGGAGGCTACCGTCCGGTGCAATGGGGACCCGATGGCATCCTCTACGCCACCCGACTGCGCGACGACGCAGCACGCACCCAGGCGCTGTACCGCTTCGACACCGCGACCGACACGCTCGAACCGATGCCGCTCGTGGCAGTCGCGGGGTTCGACTTCGATGGCCAGCTGCTGTTCGACCACACGAGCGGCAAGCTGATCGGGCTGAAGGTGACCAGCGATGCCGTCGGCATGCACTGGCTGGACGAAGGCATGAAGCGCATTCAGGCGCAGGTGGACGCCAAGCTGGGCCAGACGGTCAACCTGTTGGACGTGGCCGAATGTGCCTGCTCGCGATGGGTGCTCGTGACCGCCTACTCGGATCGCCAGCCCGCCATCTACCTGCTCTACGACCGCGAGCGCGATGCGCTCGAAGTGCTGGGCACGTCGCGCCCCGACATCGATCCGCGACGCATGGCCGCGCAGGACCTGGTGCGCGTACGCGCTCGTGACGGGCTGGAGTTCCCGCTGTATGTGACCAAGCCAGCCGGCCGCGGCCCCTGGCCGGCCGTGGTGCTCGTGCATGGCGGTCCATATGTCCGGGGTCGCTCATGGCACTGGAGCGCAGACGCACAGTTCCTTGCCTCGCGTGGCTATCTCGTGCTGGAACCCGAGTACCGCGGCAGTACCGGCTATGGCCAGGGGCTGTTCCAGGCGGGGTGGAGGCAATGGGGCCTGGCGATGCAAGATGACATCGCCGACACCGCGAAGTGGGCAGTGGCGCAAGGGCTGGCCGATCCGGCGCGCATCTGTATCGCGGGCGCCAGCTATGGCGGCTACGCCACCCTGATGGGCCTGGTGCGCCACCCCGACCTCTACCGCTGCGGCATTGCCTGGGCCGCGGTCACCGATATCGGCCTGCTGTACGACCTGACCTGGAGCGACCTGCCCGAGGAGTGGATGCGACACGGCATGCCCCGGCTGATCGCCGACCCGGTGCGCGATGCCGCGCAGATCGAGGCCACTTCGCCGCTGAAGCAGGCCGCACGCATCCGCCGGCCGCTGCTGCTGGCGTTCGGCGGCGTCGACCGCCGCGTGCCCATCGATCACGGCCGCAAGCTGCGCGACGCGCTCGCCGCGCAGAATGCCGACGTCCAATGGGTCGAATACCCTGGCGAGGGCCACGGCTGGTCCAAGCCCGAGAACCGCTACGACTTCTGGGGCCGCGTCGAGGTCTTCCTGCGGCGCAACCTTGGAGCACCGACGCCAGCGCCCGCGGCCAGCACGCCCCGCTGATGGTCGGGCGCGCCCCGGGCGAAAGCGGGCGTGGCCGCTCGACGGCCGGGCCTACCGGTACACCAGCACCGGCACCTTGCAGTTCTCGAGCACAGCCTGGGTCTGGCTGCGACCGAGCAAGGCCTGAAGGCCGGTCCGCGGCCGGGTGGCCATGACGATCAGGTCGCACTGCTGCTCCTGCGCCGTCTCGACGATGCCCTCCCAGGGCGTGTCGGTTTCCTTGGTCAGCACCTCGCAGTCCACGTGCGCCTCGGCGGCGGCCTCGCGCAGGGCGTGCAGCGTGTCCTCGGCGCGTGCGCGCATGCGGCTGTGATGGTCGTCGCTGCCCTCGGTGTGATGGCCGGCCATGCCGCTGAACTTGTAGGGCTCGACCACCGTCACGCCCACCAGCTGCGCCTGAGACTCGCGTGCCATCCGGATGGCGGCCTCGATCGCCTTGACGGAGAGCTCCGATCGATCGGTGGAGACCAGGATCCTCTTGAACATCATGCACCTCGCGTGCCGCCCGGACAGGGCTGGTCGCCGGTATATCGGCCACCCGGGCCACCGGATCCAGGGGCCGGCGCCGGGCGGGACCGTCGAATGCGGTCGGTATGCGGGAAACTTCACGTTCCGCATCGAGCCGACCCGAGAGCCCCGCACGCATGACCTTGCACGCCTGGAACCCGCCCCACCTGCGGCGCCGCGCCTGCCTGACGCTCGCCGGCGCCGCGCTGGCATCGGTCGCGGTCCCGCCCGCCGTCGCCGCTGGCGCCCGACGCCCACCCGCAGAGCCCGCCGAGCCGGAACCACTGCCCCGGCTGGCACTGCGCCAGCGCCGCCTGGCCAACGGCCTGCTCGTGTGCAGCATGGCCGACGCCAGCACGCCGACGGCGAGCGTGCAGATGTGGTACCGGGTGGGCGGCAAGGACGACCCCGCCGGCCGATCGGGCTTCGCGCATCTGTTCGAGCACATGATTTTCAAGAGCACGAAGCACATGGCCAACGAAGCGTTCGATCGCCTCACCGAAGACGTGGGCGGTCAGAACAACGCGTTCACGGCCGAAGACATGACGGCCTATTTCAGCGATGTGCCCTCGAACCACCTTGAACGCCTGCTGTGGGCCGAGGCCGAGCGCCTAGCCCACCTGCGGGTGGACCAGACCAACTTCGACAGCGAGCGCGCGGTGGTGCAGGAGGAGCTGCGCCAGCGCGTGCTGGCCGACCCTTACGGCCGGTTGTACAACGCCATGCCCATCGAAGGGTTCAGCGCCCATCCCTACCGGCGCCCGGTGGTCGGCAGCATCGAGGACCTGGCCGCCGCCACGCTGGCCGACGTTCAGCAGTTCCACCGCACCTACTATCGACCGGACAATGCCGTGCTGATCGTCGTGGGCGAGTTCGATGACGCCCAGTTCGATGCCTGGGTCGACCGCTACTTCGGCCCGTTGCAGTCGCCGCCGCAGCCGATCCCGCGGGTAACGGTGGTCGAACCGCGGCGCAGCCAGGCGCGGCGCGTGCAGCTGCACGGGCCGCAGGTTCCGCTGCCGGCGGCGGCGCTGCTGTGGCAAGGGCCGCGCGCCGCGCATGACGACGCCGCCGCGCTGCAGGTGGCCGCCGCGCTGTTGTCCGGCGGCGACTCTTCGCGCCTGAACGAAGCACTGGTTTACCGCGCCCGCTCGGCTCAGGCGGTCGGCTTCTCGGCCGAGCTCTACGCCGATGCCGGCATGCTCGTGGCTTACGCCATCGCGGCCAGTGGCCAGCGGCTGCCACCGCTGGAGGCTGCATTGCGCGCCGAGATCAAGCGTCTGGCTCGCGCGCCGGTGCCCGCCCCCGAGCTGGCCAAGGTCAAGGCCCAGGTCCTCACCGCTGCGTTGCGGGCACGCCAGACACCGCAAGGCAAGGCCATGGCCATTGGCCGCGCGCTGGTGCTGCACGGCGATGCGCTCGAGGCTGATCGCATGCTGCAGCGTCTGCAGCAGGTGCGAGCCGCCGATGTGCAGCGCGTGCTCACGGCCATGCTCGCCACACCCGCGGTGAGCCTGCACTACACCCAGCAGGCCGGTGCCTGACCGCGTTCCGGCAGTTGCGCCGCCCCACATCCACGTCTTGTCCACATCACGATGACCACGCCAATTGCCGCGATCCCCGGTGTCGATGCTCCACCGCTTGCGCTGCCGCCACGCCCGGTCGTGTTGCCTTCGCTCGCAGCGCACGCCCTGTCCAGCGGCTTGCAGGTCGTCGTCGCCTCGCGGCGCAACACCCCTCTGGTGACGGCCACGCTGCTGGTGCGCGCGGGCCCCGAGGTCGACCGCGCAGACCGCGCTGGGGCGGCGGCGCTGACCGCCGCCGTGCTCACCAAGGGCGCCCGCCTGGGCGGTCGGCCTGCCGGCGCACCCGACATCGCGCGGCAGGCCGAGTCCCTGGGCGCGACCCTCGACACCACCAGCACCTGGCATGCATCCACCGTGTCGATGACGGTGACGACGCCGCAGCTGCCGCGAGCGCTGGCGCTGATGGTGGATGTGCTGCGCCATCCGTTGTTCGCCGATGCCGAGATCGAGCGGGTTCGGGCGCTGACGCTGGACGGGCTGCGCGTGGCCCTGAGCGACCCGGCCGCCGTCGCCGACATGACGATTCGCCGCGCCGCCTGGGGCAACGCACCCTGGGGCCGCAGCCCCACCCCCGCATCGCTGCGCAGGCTGCAGCGCGCCGACGCGACCGCGCTCCACGACCAGCACTATCGCCCGTCGCAAGCCGTGCTGGTGCTGGCCGGCGACATCGGTGCCGACGTCGGGCTCGGCCTGGCCGAGCGCTTGCTCGCCGACTGGCGCGACCCCAGCGTGGGCCTCGGCGCGGCGCCGGCAAGCGCATCGGCGACCCAGGCTGCAAGGCCGGCCGCCGCGCCGGATGCGACGGCGGCAGGCGCCACGGTGCTGGTCGACATGCCCGGCGCCGGCCAGAGCGCCGTGGTCGTGGCCGCGCCCTTCGTCGGCCATCGTCACCCGCAGCGGCGCATCGGCCAGGTGGCCAACGCCGTGATAGGCGGTGGCTATTCGGCGCGCGTGAACCAGGAAGTGCGCATCCGCCGCGGCCTGAGCTACGGCGCCTTCAGCGAAACGCAGGTCCACCCGGACGCAGGGCTGATGCTCGCCAGCACGCAGACCAGCCATGCCCATGTCGCCGAAGTGCTGCGGCTGCTGCGCGCGGAGATCCTGCGCCTGGCCGAGGCGGCTCCATCGCCCGAAGAACTGGCTGCACGTCAGGCCACCCTGGTCGGATCGTTCGCGCGCCGCCTGGAAACCACCGGCGGCCTGGCCGCGATAGTGCTCAGCCAGCTCGCGGCGGGGCGCGCGCTCGACGAGCTGGGGCAGACCGTCCAGGAAATCATGTCGGTCACGCCGACGCAGGTGCAGCAGTTCGCACGCGAGCATTGGTTGCCCGGGCGATTGAGCTCGGTCGTGGCCGGCGACCTCGCCAGCGCCGGCTCCGCCCTGGCCGACACGGCACCACGTGCACTGCGCGTTCCCATCGGGCAACTCGACCTCGAATCGGCAGATCTCGGCGCGCGCTGAACGCGGGTCGACTCGAAGCCTGCGGCCAGACCCGCAGGCGCTGCCCCGAAGCGCGCCGGGCTTGAAATCGCGAGCCACGCCACCCACCTATGCAGGCATCATGAACGACCTCGCATGGGCCGCGCCGGCCATCGCCGTGGTGCTGGTAGCCTGCGCGCTGGTCGTGACCTGGCTGCGGGCACCCGCCTGGGCCGAACGCCGGCGCGCGCGCTGGCGTGGGCGGCCTTTTCCCCACGCGTGGCGCCGTCTGCTGCGGCGGCATGTGCCTGGTCTGCAAACGCTGCCGCCGCCGCTGCAGCAGCGGTTGAGACAACACGTCCAGGTGTTTCTCGCCGAAGTGCCGATCATCGGATGCCGCGGCGTGGTGGTGACCGACGCGATGCGGCTGACCATCGCCGCGCTGGCCTGCCTGCTGCTGCTGGGCCGCCACGAACGCTTCCACGGCCTGCGGGAGGTGCTGTTGTATCCCAGCGCCTTCGTCGTGCCCCAGGTGAGCGTCACACCCGGCGGTGTGGTCCACGAGCAGCGCCAGGTGCTGGCGGGGCAGTCGTGGTCGCGCGGCCAGGTCATTCTGGCCTGGGACGCCGTGCAGCACGACGCCGCGCACCCGGCCAGCGGACGCAACGTGGTGCTGCACGAGTTCGCTCACCAGCTGGACCAGGAAACCGGCGCAGCCAATGGCGCGCCACCTATGGGCAGCCGCGACCAGGCGGCGCAGTGGTCCCAAGTCATGGCGCAGGCATGGCAGGCGCTGCATGCGCGCCTGGCCCGTGGCGAGCTGGGTGTGCTCGACCCCTACGGCGCCACCGATGCCGCGGAGTTCTTCGCAGTGGCCACCGAGGCGTTCTACGGCCGGCCGCATGAGCTGCGCGGCGAGCAACCCGAGTTGTATGGTGTATTGGCTCGCTGGTATGGCGTGCATCCAGCGGCCTGGTAGCGCGCACCCACCCCGAGCCCCCGCGCGCCAGTCCCCTCGCCGTGCATCGCCGAGGCGGTGCATCTCGGGCATGCACGACGAACGGCAGAATGCACCGCATGCCCGCACGCCGGCCCCAGGCTGATGCCGATGCTGCCGCCACGCCGCCCTCCGGCCCGCAGCGTGCGTTGGCGCGGCTGGGCCTGGTTCGCGACATCGACCTCGCGCTGCATCTGCCGCTGCGCTACGAGGACGAAACCCGGCTGACGCCGATCGACGCCCTGCACGAGGGCGAGCCGGCCCAGGTGCAGGCTTGGGTGCGCGATGCGCGCGTGGAGCTGCGCCCGCGGCGCCAGCTGGTGGTGCGCCTGACCGACGCGCAAGCCCCCGGCATGCGCGGCCATGAGCTCGTGCTGCGCTTCCTGCACTTCTATCCCTCGCACCAGAAGGCATTCCAGCCCGGCACGCTGGTGCGGGTGCGCGGCGAGCCGCGCGGCGGCTTCTTCGGCCGCGAAATGGTGCACCCGGTATTCAAGGTGGTGAGTGACGACACGCCGTTGGCGCAGGCGCTCACACCGGTGTATCCCACCAGCGCGCAGTTGCCACAGGCCTACCTGCGCAAGGCCATCGCGAGCGCCCTGCAGCGTGCGCCCCTGCAGGAGCTGCTGCCCGCACAGGTGGTGCCCGCGGGGCTGCCCACGCTGCGCCAGGCGTTGCAGTGGCTGCACCAACCGCCACCCGATGCCGCCCACGCCGCGCTGGAGGACCACGACCAGCCGGCCTGGCAGCGCTTGAAATTCGAGGAGCTTCTGGCGCAACAGATCGCACAGCGCGCGGCGCAGCAGGCGAGGGCGCGGCTGGCCGCACCCGCGCTGGCCCCGCACACGGGTGGGGTGCATGAGCAACTGCTGGCGCAACTGCCCTTTGCGCTCACCCTGGCACAGCAGCGCGTGAGCCAGGAAATTGCCGCTGATCTGGCTCGACCGCAGCCCATGCACCGCTTGCTGCAGGGTGACGTCGGCGCCGGCAAGACGGTGGTGGCGGCGCTGGCCGCCGCCATCGCCATCGACGCTGGCTGGCAATGCGCGCTCATGGCGCCTACCGAGATCCTGGCCGAGCAGCACTTTGCCAAGCTGGTGCAGTGGCTGCAGCCGCTGGGTGTGGAAGTGGCCTGGCTCAGCGGCAGCCGGCGCGGGCGCGTGCGCACACGCATGCTCGAGCGCGTGGCCGGCGGCCAGGCCATGCTCGTGGTGGGCACGCACGCGGTGATCCAGCAGGACGTGCGCTTTCACCGACTGGGGCTGGCCATCGTCGACGAGCAGCACCGCTTCGGTGTGGCGCAGCGGCTCGAACTGCGCCGCAAGCTCGCCGAAGGCGTGCTCGAACCCCACCTGCTCATGATGAGTGCCACGCCCATCCCGCGCACGTTGGCGATGACATACTTCGCAGACCTGGACGTGAGCACCATCGACCAGCTTCCGCCAGGACGCACGCCAGTGCGAACCAAGGTCTTCGCCGACAACCGCCGCGACGAGGTGGTGTCACGGGTGGCCGATGAGCTGGCGCTGGGCCGCCAGGCCTACTGGGTCTGCCCACTGATCGAAGAAAGCGAAACGCTCGATCTGCGCAATGCCACCGAATCGCACGAACGGCTGGCTGCAGTATTGCCCGGCCACGCGGTCGGCCTGCTGCACGGGCGCATGAAGGCCGCCGAGAAGGCCGATGTGATGGGGCGGTTTTGCGGCGGCGAACTGGCGCTGCTGGTGGCCACCACCGTGATCGAGGTGGGCGTGGACGTGCCCAACGCGAGCCTGATGGTCATCGAGCACGCCGAGCGCTTCGGCCTGAGCCAGCTGCACCAGCTGCGCGGTCGCGTCGGCCGCGGCAGCACCGCCAGCGTGTGCGTGCTGCTGTACGGCGGCCCGCTGTCACCCGGCGCCAAGGAACGGTTGCGGGCGATGGTCGACACCACCGATGGCTTCGAGATCGCACGCCGCGACCTGGAAATCCGCGGCCCGGGCGAATTCATGGGCGCACGCCAGAGCGGCGACCACCTGCTGCGCTTCGCCGACCTGGCCGAGGACGCGCCGCTGCTGCGCCACGCCCGCGCGGTGGCACCCGGCCTGCTGGCCGACCACCCGCAGGTGGCACAGGCGCACGTGGCGCGCTGGCTGCACACGCGGGTGGAGTACCTCAAGGCGTAGAAACGCACTGGCCCCACATGGGCGGGGCCAGTTTCGACCATGCCGGCACTGGCGCGCCGGTCAAGGGAAAGTCATGCGTCGGTACGACGGCGGCGGGCGCCCAGGCCCATCGCGCCGAAGGCCGTGAGAATCAGCATCCAAGTGGCGGGCTCAGGGACAGCCGCCCAGAAGATGTCGGACGAAGTCACGGGACGGTAGGCCATGGCATCTTGGCTGAGGTTCCAGCCCATCAGGTCGAACGCGGCGATGTCGAGCCCGGTGACTTCACCCATCTGCCCGTAGCAGAAGGTGGGATCCATGACGCCGAGCTGCCCACCGCAACCCACCGCGTCCTTCCAGTGCGATGCCTGGCGACCGTCGCCGTTGTAGCGACCCGTCGAGAACGTGTTGCCCATCAACGCCGTCGCGCCGCCATCCATCGACAAGTAGGTAGTGCCGCCGGTGCGCAGGTCGAGCGTGCCGGGGGCGCTGTAGCGGAACATGTCCAGCGCGCTGAAGATCGAGGTGTCGTTCAGGTCGTAGCCCAGTGTTCCACGGCCGGGGCCGTTGGCGTAGCTGTAATAGTCAAGGAGATCCACGCCCGACACAAAGCCCAAGGCATGCCCCATCTCATGGATGGCCACGCCCAGGAAGTCCATGGTCCCGGGCGTGATGCCGTCGGTCGGATTGAAGTCGAACGCGAACGAACTGCTGAAGGTGATGGTGCCATCGAGTGAGTCGGGGCTCGACAACGGGCCGCCCACGGCCTTGATGAGCGCCGAGTTGGCGTACAGCACCTGAGATGCCGTCTGCGTGCCGTTGAGCGTTGCGGTCACACTGGCGTCGTTGTTGCCGGAGCCGTTGACCCCGACGGTCAAGCCACTGATGCCGCCTCCGGCGAGGCTGGGCAGCACGGCGTTCTGGTCGAGCCAGGACCCGCTGCGCGTCGCCGCGACCGCAGACTCCCACCCGGCTACGCTGAAGTCGGCCCGACGGCTGCCCGTGGACCCGATGATGCCCGGCCCCAGCGCGCCGAACTTGACCCCCAGGTTGATGGTGGCGCCATTGGTGAACATGTTGGCCCAGTACTGGGCCGCGATCTTGAAGTCCTGCTCGGCCACCGAGCCGGTGACACCGCCGAGGTCGATGATGTTGATCACCGTGGCGTTGGAACAGGTGGCTGCCAGTGCAGCAGCGGCGGCAATGGCGGTACGAAGGCCGATGGGTTTCATGGTCTTGAAGCTCGAGATGGAACGTTCGCTAACGCTAGCACCGGCACTGCAACTTTTGTCACACCTCCCCCGGACCTTGGGGGGAGGTGAAACCAGGACCCGATGCCGCATCGGGCCGGCAGGTCGTCAGGTCACGTCGACGGGCTGCGGGCGCCCTCGAGGAACGGCTGCAACCGATGTCGAAAACGCTCGGCCACACCCAGTCCGTCCCGGTTGATCGGCCGGCGCACCTGGTGGGCGCTGGCGGTCATGACACGTCGCTCGGTGGCATGCGGGCGGTACGGCGCGTCCTCCTCCGGCAGATCGCAGTGCGCCAGCAGGCGCAACGTCCAGGTGGTGGGGTCGTTGACGAGTTCGCCATAGGGCACCACCAGCAGACGTGACCCGAGCAAACGCTGCCAATGCGCCAGGAGCTGCTCTTCGAGGCGGAAGTGATGCGCAATGTCGGCCAAGTCGTAGCTCCAGGCGACGCCGTGGATGAAGAACGTCCGAAAGCACGACCACGCATTGTCCAGCGGGTCGCGCCGCATCCAGATGATGGGTGCCTGCGGCAGCGCGGCGGCGACCAGCCCGAGGAAGCGGCTGGCATCCACCGTCTTGTCGACGATGCGACCGCTCGAACCGCACCGCTCGTCCAGCAGGTGCAGATACAGCTCGGCCAGCGCATCGGCTGACCCGCCGCCCGCCTCGTAGGTGCTCAACGCATCGCCGGACACGCCACCGGCTTGCACCGCCAGGTGTTGCACGATATTGAGTTCGGCGCCATCGGCCACCTCGCTGTGGCTGGCCAGGATCTGCTCGACCAGCGTGGTGCCCGAGCGCGGCAGGCCCGTCACGAAAATGGGGCGGTGCGTATCGCGCTGGCGGCCCGCGCCCCAGCGCTCGAGCCGCTCGGCGCTGTAGCCGCTCATCGCCTGGGTGGCATTCGCGGCATTGCCGCTGCGGCTGTATGGAAGGTCGCGCCGCAGCAGCTGGGCGCCCTGCGCAAAGGCGTCGAATGCCGCGTCGGCGGCGCCGCGGTCCGCGTGCAGTTTGCCCAGCGCGTAGCAGTAGCGGGCGTAGTCGCCGCCTGCCTGGCGGCGGGCCGCATCTGCATCGGCCAACAGGCGTTCGCCCAGGGTGTCGGTGGCCAGGTTCACGCCCGAAACCAAGGTCAGCCATGCCGGGCCCCAGCCCGGGCGCAGCGCCACCGCCTGCTCCAGCCAGTCGCGCGCCTCGGCGAACCGCCCCAGCGACATGGCCACGTTGCCGCGCACATAGGCATGGCCGGCGCGGTCGGGAACGTCTGCCGGAAGTCGCTCGATCAATTGCAGCGCCTCGGACATGCGGGCGCACTGGGTCAGCAACACCACCTTGGAGTACAGCGCCTGTGGTGCATGGCCCATCGCCGCGACATAGGCGTCCATCGACCGCAGAGCCAAGGAGATCTCGCCCGACACGCGCATGAACTCGCACACGCTGCGCCACTGCGTGCCCAGCGGCGCCTGTCCGTCGAGCAGGCGCTGCACGCCCTGCC